>OGHM01000063.1_pt1 | contig 59973 bp, 108 predicted proteins | sample 1571531 | NCBI WGS metagenome assembly OGHM01 (sample SAMEA2582031, study PRJEB24529) | metagenome | biome: Human gut stool | place: China | collected 2011 | reverse complement strand
AAAACACTAAAGCGTTTGCAAGTTAAAGAGAAAAGCATTAACTTTGCAGCCGAAACAACAAGGTTGTGAAGTAGAGAGCACGGCTAATAAGGATATTGAAACTATTAAAATTTGTTAGATATTTCACTTTCTCCAAGCGTGGAGAATTGCCACAAGCTCATCTCTCTACTTTAGTGGGCAAGTGGCTAAGCCCCGTTCGCACTTTCCACATTAGCGGATGGGGCTTTTCATTTCCACCACAGCCAAAACAAATTTAAATAGTTAAGAATATGACTGAGAAATCTTTGAGATTAAACGATGCACCGATTGATGGTGCATTTCTTGGCGCAAACGAGCCAAAGGAGGTTAGGGTGTTTGAAAGTCCTATGTTCGGAAGAATCCGAGTTGCAGGGACAAGTGAAGAACCTTTGTTCTGCTTGGCAGATATTTGCAATGCTTTAGGCTACAAAAATAGTCGTGACGCATTACGTAAACATGTCGAAGAAGAGGATGTCGCAAAATGCGACACCCCTACGGGTGGAGGCTTGCAATCAATGACTTACGTAACCGAGAGTGGCTTGTATAGTCTCATTTTTGGCAGTAAGGTTGATGGCGCAAAGGCATTCAAACACTGGGTAACAGGCGAGGTTTTACCAACCATCCGCAAGACCGGAAGCTATGGCATCCCAAGAAGCTATTCCGAAGCCTTGTTGCTTGCCGCCAACCAAGCGAAGAAGATTGAGGAGCAGCAGCAAATATTACTGGAGAGTAGTGAGACTATCAAGCGCAAGGATGAAGAGAATGCCAAACTGGTTGCAGAGAACAAGGAGTGCAAGCCAAAGGCGACCTTGTACGACATCTTGGTAGCAAACAAACAGATGAACAATATGAAGTCCTTTGCTTTGAACTATGGTATGACTTCTAACGGAATGAATAGGTTACTGCATGATTACGGCATCCAATACAAGACTGGTGAGCAATGGTTTCTGTATAGTCAATATGTGGGAAAGGGTTATGTTGGCAGCGTACCAGTTCCTATCACACATTCCGATGGAAGCAAGGGTTACAAGTATCACACAAAGTGGACTTTCGAGGGCTTCGTATTCTTGTACAAGTTCCTAAAAGAGTAAGGCATCTTACCTTTGATTGAACGAAATAATAATGGTGAGACACACTAAGACAACTGTAAAAGCCCCAATCTCGTTAGAGGTTGAGGCTTTCTTTATTTTTACATTTGCTTCTTGTCTAACCCATTGGAGAACAAATACTTTTGCTCTAATTTTCAACGACTTGTATTTTTATTACAAAAGTATTGTTGTTTTACATTTCTGTTTCATTGTACTCATAATCCCAGAGGAACAACTTGCCTTTGACGTTTCTAATCGGCTCATCGAACAATTTAGCATTCTTCAAGAACCAGTGATACTGAAAATCTTCAGCAAACGCATCCGGATAAGCCTCATGGAATTGAATATCATCCAACTCTACGCTGCCGATAATGGCTGACGTTGGCAAGTCTTTGAAGTCCGGAATAACAATACCATGCTCTTGGCAATATTTCTTCATTGCGCTCTCCTGCCATCCGTCAAGTTTTTCGGGTTTGGCTTGGCTTGCATGAATAAGGAAACGACCACGGAACTTTCTATTCCATGTTCTGTTTTCAATGGTCTTGCAGCCGATAGCGATTAACCAGGCATACGGCTGGCGAACTGATAATACTTTCATAAGCTCATTGTTTTGTTGTTTACATTCGCAAAGGTAATAAAAACCTTTGAGAAATGCAAGAAAACTCTAATTTATTTTCATATTTTCTAAAAATAATCTTGAAATAGCTTGCATCCTAAAGGCGGTAAGAGGTTAGATCCTCTTCCGCCTTTTCTTTCTGATTCTGTCCCAATCCGGTTTAAGAACATCCATCGTGCAGACCATTGCCTTGTACTTGTCACTTAGTTCACCCTCGTTCATAGAGGAACGGAAAGTGTACATCTTATGACATACTCCCTTGCTACTTGCAAGAGATTGTTGGGTTGCTAGCGTGGCTGCGCCCTTGCGAGTGCTTGGGTGACTTACTACCACTCCCCAATTCGGCAATGCCCTGCCGAAGTATATTCTCAGCTGCGAAGAGGTCTCTAGGATGAACTGCACCACAACTAGGGCAAGTCCAAATCCTATCACTCAATGACAGCTTATCATTCTTATAACCACAAGTACAAAGGCGGCTCGATGGGAAGAAGCGGTCTATCTTGTGAACCTTAACACCATATTTCTTCGCTACGTGCTCCAACTTCACAACGAAATCGCCATGAGCCAAGTCAGACATCTTTCGTCCCCAACGCTTTGTCATTCCCTCCAAGTTCAAATCCTCCAAGCAAATCAAGTCATAACGCTTGCAAAGCTCATGTGCTAGTTTCCATTGGAAGTCGGAACGCTTGTTCACGATGTTTCGATACAATCGCTCCAACTCCAGTTTCTTGCGTTTGCGGTTGTTGCTGCCCTTCTTGCACTTGGAAAGATTGCGAGACTTGCGCCTAAGCTCCTGCAAGTCAGCTTTAAGGAACTGAGGGTTGTTAATCTCACGCCCATCACTCAAAGTCATATACTTCTTCAATCCGAAGTCGATGCCCACGGATGCACCATCGTGTGACTTTCCGTAAGGCTCGGCTTCTTTATCTAAGCAAAGGATGACGAAGTACTCGCCCAGCTTGTTGCGCTTAACTGACACCCTCTTGACTTTACCATCATAAGGACGGCTCAGAGAGAACTTGAAGGACTTCTTAATACTGCTAATAGTCAAACTATTATCTTTTAAAGAATATCCGTTTTGTTTATATACTATTGATGAAAAATCTATAGCTTTCTTAAATTTTGGTGGACGCTTCGCATCATGCTTAAAAAACGCTTATAGGCTATATCTAAACGTTCCAATATCTCTTGAACTGTTTGAGCACACAACAAATTGCGTTTAATGCGCTTTGCTTGATGCTTTTGCATATCATTCAACTTGATATACTTATGATACAACTTATAGTACCTCTTCTGCAAGGCAAGCGCATGATTCCAAACATAGCCAGCCTCTCTGAGCATCTTATCCAAATGCTTCGTCTTCTTTGTCCGATATAGCTTGTACTTGCATGAAATCATATCTCTTAATTTTAAACAGTTTTTTAATTGGTGTGTCTCACCGAAATCCACTTGCAAAGATACAAAATTTCTTCCATACATGCAAGGAAATCGGCATAAACTTTCACCGAAAATTATAATTAATGGCAGTTGTTAAGGTATGCCGCTCACCTTGTGGCTCTACTCGCTTATCCTGTTGGTTAATATTGCTGTTTATTCATGCTCAGGAACATATAATCCCACCATCAAGGAACGGATTCCATCCACCTCCTGCTCCGGTGCTATCAATACAAGCCCCTCGTTCATGCTTTCCAACTTGAAAATCTTTGAGGTAACAACCTCATAATAGTCTAGTATATTCATATTCTTGTCTCCTATAATTAGTTTGTACATTCAAGCACTTCAATATACTGGATAGAGCTACAATCAATATATTTACGTGTAAACACTACTGTACTTCCGCTCCCAATCATAAGTGTTCTGTTCTTTGTATTGCAATTGAAAGAGGTTTCACCACCAACACTATTGAAGTCGAAACTTATCTTTGCTCCACCTACCAAGTTGATATTTCCTCTAAGACCTTTATTCTCGGCTTCGCCCAATATCACATTCACATGACCTGCATCCATATTCTTATCTAATCAATTATTATAAACCTTCTTTGCTAAATATGCGAATGATGGAATCGCTATCAATGTAGTCTCTACTTCCATCCGTATCAATTATTGTCACAAGATGTCCCTCCTCGTCTAAGATAATATCATCTGTTATAGTAAACTTCTTTATATGCTTACTGAAGTTTACATGAGATACCTGTCCATTTGCAAGTGTAATCGTCACAAGGCAACCACACTCCTTCGCATCTTCTAAAATATTTTTGATTTTATCAATCTTCATAGCTTTATTATTTTAATTCTTGTTCTACGATGTCGAAATTGTCCCACGTTTCTCCTTCGTTGTCTGAAATGTGGTAAAATGAGTCTGATACGCTGATTTGGAAATCATCACAATCCAATGAATGCTTGTAACTTTCCAATGTGTTCAGACCTTTGTCTCCCATCGCTTTTCTAGCCTTATCTATGGTAGAGAAGACTTCTGCATCAACCTCAACTGCTTCACCCAATCCATGTTGGTATGAAGAAATTACTACATATACTTTCATAGTTTAAACCTCCTTATTTCTTACGCTACCTTAGATAACGTTTCTTTGTCAATCTCGATCCATTGGCAAGCATCCTTGCGAAAGAAGATTTCACTCTTGATATGCTCACCATCCACATCAATGCTATCATCCTTGCAGACAAATGTATGGTTCTTTTTTAAAGGTACAAGAAGGTACGTTTTACCCTCTCTTTTGCGTTCTACAAGTGTTTTGTCCGTCCCGAGTATAATTGATACCCTTTCGTCCTTATCGTCCTTTAGAACGCCTATTTTATCCGTGTGCTCGATATAGAGCACATTCAGAAAATTCTCATCCATTTTCTTATGCATTAATCATTTTGTTATACTTCTTCTTGTTAACACCTCGTTTAACGGCTTCATAGAGCAAAGTCAAAGCTAATGCTTCATCATTTACTTTCAAAGCCTTCAAGGTATCTCTTTTGACGTTATAGTTCTCATCGACCTCACACAATGGTACGTAGCCTTTGTGATCGAAATTTCTTCGACCAATCGCCCAAATCTCATAGCCATCCGGAAACTCGTTTGTTGTCTCGAATTCATAACTGCCATCAATAAACTTTTCCATAATCAATTGTATTAAATTCTTTACCTTATCTTTTCTTACTTCTCCCATCGGAAAGCGTTAGGGTCTTTTACGACCTTCTTGCTGGCTTCGTCCCACATATAACCATCCGTAAACCATTTAGGGGCTTTACCGTTGATTACTCGTTTTGCATCGGCTATGCTAGCATAGTCTGGTTCAACTACATTATCAATGCGAACGGCAACCTGACCGAAAACGTCCTCCACCTTGGTTATATGAAACCCTTTGTAGAACACTTCTTTCAAACACTTAGCAATTGTCTCCATATCTTATACTCTATTTGTGATTAAAACCAAATTGTAGCATCACACCATGTGAAAATATCCCAATGATGAATGTTATCATACATCACCTCTAAGTTGTTCTCTTTTACAAACTTCACGAACATATCGTAAACCTCACCATTTACGAACATATCCATAAAGCCATCTTGAACATTATATGGTTTTACTTGTACACCAATGTTCTTCAACCCACTAACAATCTCAGAATGTAACATATTCGATTTTAATTTAAAAGTCCTAAACTAAAGGGGTGATTAAATAGGCTCACCCCTATCAAAGCCTCGCCAAACACCTTAGAACGTGTAAATATCTTTATGCAACTCGCAAGAAGTTATAAGCCTTGAATTGTCTCCAAGCTCCCTTTTCTTCATCCCAATAGCGGACGCAATCTCTTGATGCTGCATGACCAGTACCATTTGGAGTGTAGTCAATGTGGCTCTGAAGGAGAGTACCAAAGGCTTGTCTTACCTCACCATTCATCTTCATAAAGAAGAACTCTACTACCTTGGTCTTCATTGCTGCCTCAAGCTTTACGACCTGCCAAGCCTGTTTCAAGCACTCAACCCAAGACATTGAACTTGATTTCAACTGATAGGCTCTATGTGCCAACTGCATTACCTTTCTCATCTTGTTCTTAATTGAAGTTGTCATATCCTCAAACCGTTTTACGAGTGCCGACTCGGCTGCATAACAGCAATTAATAGTTAAACTTTAAAGCCTTTATCTCTTAAAGACATTGCAAAGATAGTAGTTTTTTCTAATACTACCAAATGTTTCTATAAGTATTTTCTAATATTAACACTTATTTAACATATATAAGGTTTTTCTAAACATTTATTTGCTATTTATTAGCCGTTTCTAATATTTAACTCTTTTTCTTTGGTAGTATAAAAGAAATAAGCTATCTTTGCAGCAAAATAAATATTAGTATTCACTTATATATAATAAGGTATGGACTTAAAGAAAATAATTAGAAGTCATGGACAAACCATTTCATCTGTAGCCGAAAAGTTAGGTATAACCCAATCGGCATTATCACAACAAATCAATAATGGTTCTATCTCGTTTGCAAAAGTAGAGCAAATAGCCAATATTTGTGGTTGTTCGCCATCTAGTTTTCTTGCGATTGATGGTGAAACCTTATCACATCCGGCTATCATCTGCCCTCATTGTGGCAAGCCTATCGAGCTGGAGATTAAGGCAAAGGAGGGGAAATGATATTCCTCTCCCTTTACCTAGAAATTCAACGAAGGCATATTACCATTTCCGAAAAGCAGTCTGAATGTCTCCTTTCCCTTTGGTGTGATTAGTGTTCTTGTACCTACAACTTTGTCGTTTCCCCAGTCTTTCACCTTAAACAAGTCACCATTGTATTGCGAATATGGCTTAATGTGATTCTGTTTATCACGATAGACGTATTTCTTCTTAATCAAGGTTTTGATGAACAGATTCTGCTTCATACCAATCTCCTTTGCTGTATCTCGGAAGTTCGTAAGCAAGCCTTTGTCAACTAAGTTGTCAAAGTATTCTGCCTTTGGCTGCATTTCCTTGTTCTTTTCCTCAATGGCTTTCTTCTCTTCCTGCTCCTTTATCCAACGCTTCGCTCTCTCAATTGGGTCTTCAATCTGATAAGAATGTATGATGCCTTGTGCTACACAATGAAAGACCTTGCGGTACACTTCAAACACCGGACGAACCTTGCGAGCAACAAAATATTCCAAACAAGCGGAGGTGAGGTGATAGCTAACCTCTTTGTAACCACCTGTTGCAGTTTTGCCATTTTTGGCAATACTGATAAAATCCACATTCTCAATGAAGTTGGTCTTCAATGCACGCACTGCCTTTCCTTTCTCTGCATAGCAAAGTTGCCAAACTTCATCAAGATTTACCGGATATTCCTTTCTCTGCTTATCTAATTCCAAAACTCCACGAAAGTAACTCTCCAAATCAGATGAAGAACTTTCTTTTGTTAAAACAATCTTACTTTCCATTTGTTTCTTCTTTTCAGTTTTTAACGTGTGTCTCACGCTCTTAAACTTTGCTAATCTTTAAGTTTCTCAATTATATAGCCACGACCTGTATAGGTGCAAGACAAGCCGATATACACCAGGTGATGCAAAAGCCACCATTCCTCAGTGAACGGCAATCTATCACACTTCACAAACTCATCTTCATCCTCAAAATCGGATGCCTTTTCCAATATTTCTTCCTTTGTCATTATCTTTAAATTTGTGCCCGAAAGCTGTTAAATATCCGTATCTTTTATTTTTTGTAATGTGTCAAATATCACATCTGCAATCTCAAACCTGCCGACATTTGGATTCTGTGGGACACTATAACATAGAGCTTTTAAAAGCTCAAAACATTGATTCTCATATAATATCATACGCTTACTTCTTTTGATTAAAATACTTTTCCAACTCTCGAAGAATGAACAGCCCTCCTATCTTGAAAGACTGCTCTATCACCCCTCGATGTTCCTTAAATTCTTTTTGGCTTCTTGAAAAACGAAACGCCTCGTTCTCTAATACAAGTACAAACTTATTAAATTCAGCATCGGTCATTTGCCATCACCTCCTTCCTTTGGAAGTAAGTCTTCAGCATAAAGCCATTGAGTAATTTGCAGACATCTAACTAGTATTTCCCAACTACAATCTATGTATTCTGTTCCGAATCCATTATTGTTAGTGGTTTTAAACATGATGTAACTATGACGCTTTGGCTCTTCACTAGCAGGATGCCACAAATCCTTTAAAAATTCTTCTTGCATCCATTTAGCGCAATCCACAAAACCTTCTTTATAGCAAGCTTGCCAATATTCGGAAATAAAGGCTCCCGCCGCATGTTGCTTTGCAACTTCTTCTATTTTCTTATCATTTAACATATCTAATCTAACCCTCCACATTATTTGTAGTTCCAAGCAAGTGTTCATTGCCATCGTAAGGAATACACTGAATCCAAGGGATACCATTATCGCATCTATAGTAGCGTTCATCTTTATAACCAAACAAACTTACTTCCCATATATCATCTTCATTATCTCTAACAAGCACCTTATCAAATGGCTTGAGTTCAACCTTTGGCTTCAAGCCAACAACTTCTTTCTTTACGGCATCCCAAGCCTTGCCCTCCTTGGCGAGGGCATCAAAGAGTTGCTGCTTCTCTTCTTCAGTGGCAAGACGGTCTGAACTACAATCAGCTGTGTAGTTTTTAAATGTTTGTATCAGTTTTCCCTCATTATTAAAACTAAAACCAATATAATACTTGCCAAAACAAATATTATTTTCATTCTTCTTTTCTTTGAAGATTCTAATATTTTTTCTATCTAAATCTACTGCCACTATATCCCCATCCGTGAACTCTGGTTGAGTCTTCTCTACTTCAAGGGTCTCACGATTCAGTTTACCACCCAACTTTTCCTCGATAGTGTTGATGTAGGTCTGAGCAGCATCACCTTTCTCAATATCGAAGTCTTGTGTCATAGCAATATTACGTGTATGAGCATAAGAATATCCAACCCTAGTAGCTTGATAATTCTGCTTACCTGTGAAAGTTGTATATGTATCATCATTAAACGCTTCAAAGATAATATGTACATTTGCATCTTTGTTAACTAAAATGTCTCCTTTCTTCCAGGCGAACTTAGACCAGTCTGCCATTTCCTTAGAAGGTTGCAATACACATTGACCTGCTTTAAAGAATTTGCCATCGTACCAAAATCTATGTTGGTTACTTGAATTGAGTTCTTTAACCACAATAGATTTCTTTTTACGTACATCAAGAACTTCTTTAAGCTCTACTGCTCCACATATTGAGGAATACAACTTAGTACCCTTCGGCTTATCCTTTAGGATTTCCGCTACATTAATCTTATTTCCCATATCTGACTTTTTTATATTCATTTATTCTTCGCTAAAATATTTTTTAACAAACGCTTGTTCAGTGAGCCATTTTCCTAACCCTACTCTAAAGTAACGTTTTGGCTTGCCTTTCGCAAACCCATATTCGTCACGAGGTGTATTAACACTCATATGTATCTTCGGAACATGATTCACCGATACGTATGCGGTTATGTATTCATCCGAGAATGCCAAATGCTGAACTTCACGGAACTTTACACTATTAAAGAACATTTCCTTCATAAGCCTTAGTCCTTATAGATTGCATCAAGAATGCTTCTGAAATTCGGATTATCAATAACGGCTTGGGTATCTTCTTTGTTCTTGAAGTAAATTGCTCCTTCGTTATAATTACTACTAGAAGTAATACCATATTCACTGGTTCGCATGATATTATGCTTATAGTCTTGAGAATTCCAGTCCGGTTTCCAATCTCCATTATAGTACTTTGCTATAGTCATTAACCTAGCTAATGCGATTATCTTTCCAGCAATCATTTCAGGAACTTTTATATCGGCAGGACAAACACCTTTACCAGCTAAAGCAGATAAAACATCCGCATAGCTGATTTCCTTCTTCTTAAATGCTATAATGCCCGCTTTCAAATCACTTTTTTCAACGTCCACTTCCATTCCTTTAGGAATATCTAGGACTATTTTGTTATCGTCTATCATAACTTATTCAACTTTCGGAAGTCCTTTCTTCCATTAAAATGTTATTTCTAATTCTTTTCAAAAACTTTATCGTTTTGGCACTCACAGCTTGCGTTTCATGCACCTTTACACCATCAATTTTACGCAAAACAACATTACCATGCGTACTACCAAAGATAAAACACTCCTTGCCTTTCCACCGCACCATGTCGAAACGCTGAAAGCGAGACTTGCCTATCTTGTGCGAAGCGATGCAAGACCTACGAATACCACCTTTCTTCGGGTTCGCAACGTGCAATGCTCTCGTATGGCGAGGTACACAACGACACATAAAGAAAGTTCTCGATCGCCTTGCGTGTACGTTCTTGGCAATACAGAAAGCATCGGCTGCATGAGTTTTCTCAATATCATTCTCTATGCGAGTGTGCTTGGTAATGTAACCATAGGTCAAGTACACATTCCCAAACTCAGCCTTGGCTCGTTCATACACCGACCAACGCATAATGTTCATCACCGCCGCATCACGCAAAGTTGTGCCACGCTTGATTTTCAAGTCGAACTCACCACGATGGTAAGCCTTGTGGCAGGTCTCGCACAAAACAACCAAGTTGGATGGGGAATTGCCACCAACCTTGCGGCTCTCCAAATGGTGAACATTCAAGATAGGGTCTTTGCTCTTGCCCTTGCAATGAACACACTTATGTCCATCCCTTGCCAAGACGTACTCCCTCACGTTCCAAAAGCCCATTTGCTCACCCCGCTGATACTCTTCGCCCTTGATGTCGGAATTCTTGATTTTCTGAGCATCAAACTGAGCAACCTCGATTGTGGTCTTCGTGATAGGAAGCAACTTATGAACCAAGCGGATAACCTTTAAGTGGCTCTCTACCTTTTGCCCAATACTGGGTGCTAGCCAACCATCCTTTCGTTTGCGATTGTCAAAACGAACCTTGCGGTAACGTGTCTTGCGGTTTCGTCTTGCCCGTCTCAACTCCCTGCGAGTAGAAAGCAAGTTCACAACATCACTTCTTAACTCGACCTGCGCTGCAAGCAGCTCCTTCTTCTCGGAACTAGCCGAAACGCCAATGTGCTTTGAGCCAGCATCAATGCCAAGGCTCACTTCCTGTGTGTAGGTGGTACTCTCATAATCCAACTGAACGACAAACGGAACACGGCTGACTACATGAGCCTTGCCGTGGCGAAGAAGATAGCCTATCCTCCCTCCACGATCACTTGGCATCAATGCCTTACCTTCCTTGTTCCTAACGTAAATCATAAAAAAACAATTTAAATTAATAAATAAATCTCACCTCGAAAGGTGGTTGTGCGCCCATCGCCAATGTTATGGGGTGGTTTCTTGCCGACAACACCGCAAGTTTCCTCGCTTTTAATCATCGACCGCAGAGGGCAGAACTTGGACGAACATTCTGACGTGCCTATGCATTCATCCCTAACGTAGCTCCCTAAGTCCATTCGGGGCTGAGGCTAATCCGCTCCGGACGATTGAATGGATAATCGCTTAAACCTAATCAAAGGCTTCCGGAACTTGAATCAGGTAATTTGGCACGTATCATTCTTGTGTTCTCCGCATCAATATAGACGTTTTTGTATTCCAAATCTACGCCTAAAATTTCCTGATTAAGCTTTGCTACATCCATATCTTTTCAATCTTAAAACACTACGTTGAAGATCCCTCGGTTTGAACGGATTCTTCTCCAGTATTTTATTCACATCATTTCGCATCTTGCGACTTTTCCACTTCTTTGTAAGACGCATAGCCTTTAACAAACGATGGTCTCCGGCTAGCTTTCCAGCATCCTTCTTGCCACAATAATAACCTTGCCTATAAGCCCAATATCGGGTTTTATAGACTTGCTTCATTATCTTCTTAGCTAGTCTAATCTTCATAAGCTTTTACCTGTTAAGTATTCTAACCAATCTGAAAAACGCATAAACCATTTTGGCAGAGGTGCAGCTCTACCAACATACGAGCTTAGTGGAATAATAACAAATCCTGTTATTTTAATATATAGGCAAGCTATAATACACAAAGCTACATAAGGGATTGAGAAAATCACAGCCAATACAAGTACTGAATAAAATAATATTTTCTTCATTCTTTACCTTCCTTTCTGTCGAACTTGTTGCCAACAACTTTGAATTTGAATACTGATAATATAGAGCCTAAGAAATTCAATAAATACCCACCACCTACAGAATTTTTAATAATGAAACAGCCATTCTCATCCCAAACAACCTCATAGGTTGCTTTTGCTTCTTGGTTTTGCAGAAGGTCGTGTTCCCAAATTTCATTACCCTTGCAGTCTTTCAGACCTGTAAACTGACAGATGGTAGAGGGGTCAATTGGTGATGTCAGCCGTTTCTCAAAGTCTGTCATCCAGACGTTATCTGAATCTTTGTGATGAACCAAGTCACCTTTTATCCATTTCCCATCCAATGTCTTCTTTGCCTTGAATTTTATGTTTTCTATTTTCATAAGCTATTTCTTTTAATCGAATTTATTGCCAATAACGACCATATCTTCAGAAGAGTAATGAACTAAGAGACCTTGCCCAAAGCAGAAAGCTTTACTATCCCAATTAATATTGCCTATTCTTTCCGCATTGTTATCTTTGTATGTAACTATATCCCCCTCATAGATAGATGTTCCATTCTTGTCTTTCAGACCTGTGAATTGGCAGACCGTTAAAGGGTCAACCTGATGTGCCTCATTTCTATTAAGCATTGATTCACTCTGCCTATCTTCAATGATGTAAGTGTTACCACATTCAGCATAGAAGTAACCTTCAACCCATCCTTTACCATCAAGACGTTTAGCCTTGAACTTGATATTTTCTATTTTCATATTTATATGTTTATATAAAGTCTAAATAGACCGTTGTTTTTACTTTATTAACTTTGTTATTGTTATTGTTATTAAAATAATCACTACCTTTGCAGCGCAAATTAGAAACGAGGTAAACAGCCTCCTGGCGAAATCGCCAATAATAAAAGTCTCCTAGCCCTCCGCTCGAAAGACATTTTCCCCAGTCCAGTGCTGGGGTTTTTCTTTGTATGGCGGCTCCATGCAAGGTGCTCAAAGCAATTCCGCTTTTGAGTATAATGCCAGAAAGGAGGTTGTTGCCTCATATGTTTTCTAATTTGCAAAAGAAAGAGAGTGGTACTGAAGTTTTCTGTTGGTCTCGTCGCAGAAAGGATGGTACTATTGAGTACGCTCATGGTAAACCATTCCACTTCTTTATCAACAAGTAAATCGTAAGCTTACGTTTTAACTCTTTCGGGGAGGTGCTCACTGGAGACACCTCCTTTTTTATTTCAATTCTACTGGCTCATCGCTCCAAGACAATTCTCTTCCGATGAGTTTCTTGATAGTACCTTGCGGTATTTCTATGCATTTGCAAGAACCATAATCGTCTCTCCAGCTATATGCAGATCTGTGAGGCTCTGTTTCAAATATAAGTTCTGTACCAAAACTATTAACACATACCCAAGCCATAACTATTCCTCAACTTTTAATACCAAATGGAGTGCCGTCTGCAAAGGTGTTGTCTTGGTAGCTGTTTTTTGATGCCAGCGAGATGGAGCTACCATCGGGATCTGCCAAGCCTACATAGTAGTCATCAACATAAACGATATTGAAATAACCTTCTTTGCATTTTATCCACCCGAAAGGCTGATGTTTGAGCATTTCAGCCCAACACTCTTCTGCGTTGGCAAAAGGGCGGTACTTTGGCTCTGGCTTGATGCGATACTCTGTATTATTCCAGTACTCAATCTCCTTCATTTCCGTCCAATCTTTCGGAGTATCCTTTCTTTTTAATGTACTTGGGTCTGTTCTAGTTTCTATCACCTTTCCTTCAGCATAAGCTTGCAGAATAGGATAAAATTCTTTAGCTTGATTTCTGTCCATAATTAACTATAAATTTATATATTATTTTAGAGTAGTCTAAATTAGACCATATTTAAAATTCATTAACGTTGTTATTGTTTATATTATCATATAAATGACTAACTTTGCACCCGAATTCTAGGACATCATAGTCCCCCATCGGCGACACTACACGCCGTTCTTCCTCTGTTCAAGGAGATTACAAAGCCCCTTAGTTGCCGCTTAGGGGCTTTTTTCTTGTACTGCTTTGTAGTGGGCAGTATTCCCCCAGATAGAGAAGTCTGGATAAACGATGGAGGGACTTTTGATGGAAAAGAATCCAAATGACAACAAGGTTCGTGTTTTCTGCAAGTACATCATTAGGAACGGAAAGCGCATCTATCCCAAAAATGGGACTTGCTTTTCTTTCTTAGTATAAGCAGAATGAATCTTTTTCGGGGTAGCGGCAACTACCCCTTTTTACTTTGGTTCATACAACTCACAAGACTTGCGATTTATTCCTCCAACTTTTCAATAGGTTTCCAATGAGTGATAGAAGCCATTCTCCCTTTCCATAAGATAATGAAGCCATTACTATCTTTTGGGACGGTAGTGCATTCCACTCTTCTGTTTTTGAAAACATTATCAGGAGCCATCTTGCTTGTTACAAAGACTTCTTCTCCGTAAGGAGGCAACCCATCCTCAACAGATACCCAGTCTGACTTTCCTAACTCTATCAAAGCATCATGCAATAAGCTATTCGCTTTTCTCAAAGGAGCATTATGCTTATCGTTTCCAAACTCCAAGCTATCAACATTATTGCGGATAACTTCTTGTATCAGCTCTTTAACTTTCTTCTTATCCATAGTTATAAATTAAAATATTCACGTATCTGTTCACCTGTCATGCGATATACCTCAGATATTCGGCAGTCTCTAATTGGGCTATCCCATGCACCTGTATGTTCATCATTACAACTACCATCAGCAACACGCTCTACGGCTTCTTCTGGTCCTGTTGCAAAGTCAACGCTTAGAAGTTCCTTTTCCTCGTTACTAAGCCCTTTTCCTTCCAAAGCTATATTCAGAGCAATTTGCAACTCGTCATGAGCCTTGTCTGAATAGCCTATAGCCTTATCTAGATGACGTTTGATTGATTTTTCTTTCTTATCCATAGTTCTAAATTGTTTCTTGTTTAATTACTTCATCCAACCTTGCCTCCATCTGCTGAATGATGTTGTCGATTGTCTTGCCTTGATAGTCATTGGCTATCTCTTGGAGGATGGCTAACTGTGATGTAAGTCTGAATCTGTCTGTCATATTCTTCTTTTAAATTATTGGATACAAAAAGCGGCAACCCAACTTGTGGATTACCGCTTATAAAGTGGTCGTTAGACCTATGTTTTAAAATTTGCTGATATAGCCTACTCTAATAAAGGAGAGTCACCTCCTGGAGATAGTTTTCTAAAACGTTGCTCTGCATTATGCTTGTCTAGAGATTTTAATTGCTCCTTTGCCATTTTATGTAAAGCAAGGAATCTCTCTCGTCTAGGCTTTCCATCCTTTATGAGAACAGAGTTATACGATTCCATTGCTGATAGTACAATAAGCTGATTAATTGTAGCCGTGTCACGCATATTCAACCCCTTCTTAGCTAATACTGGGTTAGCTTTTTCCCAGTCTTTCGCTGTATAACCAAATAATGCAAGGTTAAGCATATCAGCCTCGCCTGCATAAATACTGCTTGTGATATTACGTTTAGTCTCTTCTATTGTCAACTGTGGTATGATACATTCTTTAATAGCATCAGTATGTACAGCATAATTCACCTTAGAAAGCAATCTTTTTACATCCCAATGCAGTAATAGAGGATTGCTTTGAGATTCTTTCAATCTTTGAAATTCTTTTATAACTAAAAGATTGAACTCAGGACTAAGCCACATTCCGAAATGATAAGCTATGTCCTTATGCGCAAATGTACCACCATATCTACCAGCCTTTGCAAATATTCCTATTGCATTGGTCTTTTTAACGTATTCAGAGATGGAAATGTAAAAGCTGTTACTTCCCGTCTCTTTTCTAATTCCCCCGAATTCGGGGGAATTAAAATTAGGGTTGTTCATACTCTCCCAAACTCCAAGGAAATCAATAGTAGATTTGTTACTCAACCATTTCTCGATTAATTTACTTCCACCATCAAATCCTTTTGTCATATCCGTTAAACAGATATAGTCATTCTCATCTCCCTTTAATAATACAGAGATTTCAACATCTTTAACTGTAATTTTCTTAGTCTTTGCCATATCATTTATATTTTAAAACGCTGCAAAGATACAGAAAATATTTGTAATCTCCAAATTTATTTGCGGTAATCCACTAAGTCAAAGAACACTTTTCTCTTCTTATTTCCCCTCTCCCTGTTGCCAAGGAGAGGGATGGTTAGTTACTCCTCAACTTCAACAAACTTTCCGTTTTTAAGTTGATACCAAGTATCAGCCTTGATATTCTCTCCATCAACGTACTCAGTCTTAACACATACTGGAACATCACGTTTCTTTTCATCGCTCCATTTCCATTCTGCCAGCGTTATCCATGAGCCTACCTTTGCTTTTGCTCTGGAACTATTGCCAGCACACATGATAACGGAATCTTCTCCAGTGCTATCTATCTTAGCATAGTCACCCGATGAGCCAATCTGAGCAGAGTAACCGCTTGAACCAATCTTAGCAGAGTCGCCCGATGAGCCAATCTGAGCATAGTCACCCGATGAGCCAATCTGAGCATAGTCACCCGATGAGCCAATCTGAGCAGAGTAACCGCTTGAACCAATCTGAGCAGAGTCACCCGATGAGCCAATCTGAGCATAGTCACCCGATGAACCAATCTTAGCAGAGTCACCGCTTGAACCAATCTTAGCAGAGTAACCGCTTGAACCAATCTGAGCAGAGTCGCCCGATGAGCCAATCTGAGCATAGTCACCCGATGAACCAATCTTAGCAGAGTCACCGCTTGAACCAATCTTAGCAGAGTCACCGCTTGAACCAATCTTTTTCTTTCTGTCTCCGTTGCCGTTCAACGCACCATCTGTCTTAACTTTAGATGGTGATGTAATATCTTTCAGCCACTCGACACCGATATTAATGAAGTCTGCAAGCTTCAGCTCAGCCTTAATCTTGATACGAGAAGAACATACCTTTGTTGAATTTTTTCTTCTTCAATCTTACCAGACTGTTCTACCTCTGCATAGCGAGAGTTAAGTATATCGTAGTAGTCCCATACTTCCATTGGAGACTTGCAAGCGTGGAAACCTCGGTTACAACACTTGATTTCACCGTCCATTTCATACTCTTTTCCAACTTCGTACTGGAATCCACGGCATTGCATATTCTTGTCGAATCCCTTGTACGAGGTGATTACCTTATCACTCATATTACTATCTATTTATATCCCATAAGGGATGGTTAAATGAGAAGCAAGCGATGATAAAATAAAGTGCTTAATTTTAAAAATATCATTTTGTTTGCTTGCTTCTCAAAAAATATTATTATCTTTGTACCGCTTAATTTTAAAAATAAAAACGATATGAAGCATTTAATTAAATTAATGTCAGAAGATTGCACATACATGTGTGTTATCAATCCTGACCACATCGTTAAATTCTATGAAGAAGACGATGTTTGCTGTATCAAACTTTCAACAGGTGAAACTTTTGTAACTAAAGTTAAACTTGATGATTTAAAAGATTTGATAGAAAAGAGTTACTTGTAAAGATACTCTTTTAGACATTTATCATACCCTTCTTTTTGTTTGAAAGGGCAATGATTGACAACCCAGATTCTATCTCTCCACTGATGAAGAGGTGAATTGTAAATCCACTCAAATCGTGCTATGTTATTGGTTATTGGTGAATCTATACTATAGACAGTCTTCTTTAGCCACTTACGTAGCACCTTTTTTATTATATTCTGTATCATGTTCTTAAATTTATGCCCGAAGGCGTTAAACACTAATGTAAATAAATATTTTTATCACCTAAATCTTTAAATGCTATATCCTTACACTTTTGGCAAAGAAATTTATTTCCCAAGCCTTTGTCAAAATACGCTAAAGAAATAAAATCTTCTGGTTGAAATTTGTGCCCACAGCAAAAGCAAGTCTTTTGTACTGACAAACTAGACCTCTCACGCAACTCTTTAAAATGAGCAAACGTCCCAAAGAAGTGTCCTTCTTCACACCCTACCGCTTTGTAGACTTTTTTAGTTATTTTTACTACTTCCATACCTACACCTCTATTTATGTCCAAAGACGATTAAAATCCATACCATTTCGAAATCATCGTTTTTATTCCTTGTTTTAAAAACTTCTTTTTACGTCTTTTCAAGAACGACTTACTTCGAAGTACACAATCTAAATACCAAAGAGACCTCTCAGTGTCGAAAAATCTTAAAGCATACAACATACCTACACCTCCATTTCGTGATTAATACTAAAACCGAAGAGAAGGTGCTGGAGCTCATGGATATACTTCATATTAGGCAACACTACTTTTCCACAAATGTAGACTATGAAATTTTCAGTTGAATAATAATAGTATAAGCATGGCAAGATGTCACGTTTGCCACAAATATTTAACATAGATCCATTATTATCCATTTGGTACCCTGTAAAATCCCATCCATTCTTCTCTAGAATCTCTAGTGTAAGAGGAACACCTGATAATTCTAATTGATGTACTGGATGCTTTACACAAGATAACTCATAGTTATTTATTCCAAGTGTATCCATAATTGTATGTATTCCGTTATCATACACAACAATATCACCTTTAATATATTCTTGTTCCATACACTTTACTTTTTACGATGATTATACTTTTTGATAGCATCTTTCTTAGAAGCTGCCATAATCTTAACACCTTTGATAGTGAACTCATGTTGCGCCTTTGGCTGACACTTCTGTTTGTCGGATGGAATGTTGCCGCTTGGTGCGTCAAGTCTAGGGCTTGTGCTTCCAAAAATATCACCTTGCGCATAAGCTGCCGTAGCAGCCATTACCAATGCCATTCTCATTAAATTTCTACTCATACGCTTTACTCCTTAACTTCTTTAAATATTATACTCTTGCCATCTGAACGGTCTTCAGGCTGACACTGAAATCCATCTGCCCAATCATTTCTAGTCGGGTTATAACACGTACCATCAATACTAAAGAAACAACCATCACATTCTTTATGTTCAACCACTTCAAGAGTAATGGTTACTCTTTCTCCAACTTTAAGCTCTTTCATACGCCTAGTCTTTTATATCTTTAATATAGCACCACTTTGTGATATTGTTTCTCTTTACATAATCTTTCCAATAAACAAAAGAGTAAAGATAATCAGCTTCGTACTTAAGACCTCCATCGTCTCCATCATACCATTCTGTAAGAATCCATTCTTCGTAGTTTGGAGCATCTTTTGCAGAGTACCATTTAGTCATTATTCACCTCCTTCATTTGTAAGTAAATCACTAATATAGAGCCAGCTAATAATATCATAATTAGTTCCAATATATTTAAAATCGTAATCATACCAACCAAAATCGTGAAATGATGATTGTTCAATTCTTTCTTCATCTTGAAACATCCCATGATTAGGATGATAAACAACTCTTACCAAACATGTTCTATTTTTATCAGGCATTTCGCTAGCAGGATGCCACAAATCTTTCAATAGCTCTTCCTTAGTTAATCTCTTTTCCCTTTTTCAATCTCCTTCACATAAAGTTTCGTTAACCTCGTCATTGTATGTGTGAGTAACCGGATTGTACTCGGAATGGGTCGCATCTACCCTACCTTTCCGGTTAGTGAAATAGATAGCATTTCCTTGGTCATAAAACCTGTATACTGTTATACTATCCACGACAAACAACTTCTCAACATTGAATCTGTCAACCGAATCCGAGATTTGGACTCTTGTACCCTTACCTTTGCAACCTACCAAGATAGCGGCAACGGCAATTATCATAAATACCTTTTTCATATCAACTTCTTTTCTTCTTGACGAATCCGTCATTCATCGTAACCTAATATACTAAAGAACTCATCCATTTTTGGATTTAGATTGTTTGCCATTAACATACATGCCGGAACAGAGCGACCGATGTTGCACTCTAGCTTCAACGCATGTATCATTACTGAAGCTTGATGGCTTGAAATCTTAGCCCTATCCAATCTTGAAAGTATTTCGCTCTGCGAATCCGCATTACGAAACACTTTCTTGATAAGACTTTCAATGTACTTACGCTGCTTGTCCGTCATTGCTCTTATTGCGCTCAAGAGACTCAACCAAAGCCTTAAGACCATTGAACGAGGCATTCATCAACTCCTTGCTATCGGATGAATCAAAATACCAATTGCCAATTATCTTACTGTTGTTTTCGGCAAACATCGTAATACTCGTATGAGTATTTGAAGACGACATCTGAATAGACTCCTTTGTTCTACCCATGAGGCTAGCAATCTTTGCCAACACCTCTACATAAGCATTATTCTTTTCCATATCTACTTTATATTAAATAATCAAGTTCAAAATTATCTACAAAATCACTAGTCCATTTCAAATCTGGAAACTTTAACCTAGCAATAGGATTGAAAGCAATCTCCGGATGGTCAAACTCAAAGAGATAGTCACTGCGTCCATTGTCATTGCCATCAATATGATGATAGCCTATGATTTTCTTACCCTTGGAAAATCCAAGCACATTAGCAAGATATTCATTGATTTCGTCAACTTCGCCTTCATCATTAATAATCAAGGCAACCATAACACAAGAGTTGCTATCGTTGAAATTAGCCAACTCGCTGAATGAGATAGAATTATTTTTCATAACTAATCCTCAAAGTTAAAGAATCACACAATCACAACCTTTGATGTTGCGAGTCTTTGCCTCGTTGATAACATTGTCAAGCAGCTCATTCGAGAAGAGGATAGCTTCGTCTCTTCTACGAACCAAGATAAAGTACATGCCGTCCTTTACGTAATCAATATAATACTTTGATTGTTTCATTTCTAACTTACAGTTGTTATGGTGTGTCTCACCTTTTTAATTAGTAACCTTGTTTCTTAATTACATTGCAAAGATACAAAGAATATTCGAAATATGCAAGTTATTTAATGTGTTTCTTTTATTATTTAACACTCTATAATAATATGAGTAAATAATTTGCTGACGTTAACACAAAAATCCCCACCACTACATTATTATATATAGTGATGGGGCAAACATTTAAAACAAAATAGCATTATGGATTTCTACTATTACTATCATATCAAATCATCCACATAAGCCCATTTATAGATGGCGTTTGACTTCGTGAACTTCTTCCACCATTCCTCACCTAAGAAATTCAGATGCTTGAAACGCTTGCGAACCTTGGTCAGACCGACAATGCGTCTGTTGTGCTCAGGTAATTCTTCTACCGGATGCCAAGCACTATCCTTTTGGCATTTTATTCCCAACTCCAAGGCTTGCTTGGCTATCTGCCTTGCACCTTGACTAAAGTCTATCTTATCAATCAACAATTCTAAGTCCATAATCAAATAACTTTTATGTTAACTTTGTCTTCAAAAAACGCTTCTAGCACTTCCTTGGCTTTTGCATCCGCTTCATCCAAGTCTTTGCATATGACTACTTGAACCCCATAACCTATAGGGTTACGCAATTCATAACTACCATCAGCCTTAACCAACCGGAGAAAAATATCTCCACCTTTGAAGCGGTACGAATATCCTTCAGTTGCTTCGTTCCACTGTCTAACTATGTTCCTCACCGCCATAATATCTTTGCACTTTTAGCAATGTCGCACTAGCACCCTCAATGTAGGCTGCGATAATGACATTTCTATATAGCTCACTATTTTCCTTATCAATTCCTACCAAACCTTCTGTCGATTTCAAAGGCTCAATTGTAAATTTATAAGCCTCCTCTACTATCCAGCTAGGAACTCCATTTGAAATCAAATTCTCACAATACTCATTCATAATTTAACCTTTTAAAATTAGTGGATGACAAGGGATTTAAACCCTTGTTGGTGTCAATACCTCCCCAGTGACCTGGTACACGGAATGTTTAATCAGAAAATCCGCTCCAAGTTTGCGAGGGTCGCATTGCTTTCAGTTGCCAATGCCACTCATCCGTTTGTCAGCGACAGATGCGAATTTGAAGACTATGCACCATTCCCAACCTTGCCCAAGGGTTTCTGTCGCTGACTTATGGGCTTGTGCCAATGGCTGTCGGCAAATTTTAAGTGTTCACATCTTACGATGCGGTATTAACTATCTCCCTGTCCAAGGGAACAACCATTAGCGATAGGCTATTTGTAGTTATGGAAACTTCCAAATAAAGCCGTGCGACTCCTAAGTTTACAATCCCGCCCCCACGCTGGGCATCACACGGCTTTGAGACGTGGGTATTTGGTAGATTATGGCTTTCCTACCTTATCTTTCTTATATCATTCCGCTGCCATCCTGCCGCCCAATCTACCGGAGCTGCATTACAGCAGTGAAAAGATGTATTCACATTATACAAGGCAGCTCTTAACTCATCCAATTCTTCTGCCGTAAACGGACAATCCTTGTTTACTCGCCTTGTCATAATTTCACTACCTTATAGCCAAGCCGACTTGCAAGATCAAGAAATACGTTAAAGTCTTCCTGTGCAAGTTCTGTTCCTGATACCACTCCATTCTCTATAGTGAAGTAACGCTTTGTATTGTAAAGCGTATCCTCCAAGCAATAAGTTTCTTTCATTTCTTCTTTCTAATCAATAGTAAACAACCTTTCGACTGGTCTCTTTGTGATATTCGGGTTAAGAGAGTTTGTTACTTCCTTTTCCCAAACACATCTAAACTCCTGTGGCATCTGATACTCGCTGATAAAGACCTTATGTCCTCTTCTAGCCATTTCCATGCACCAAATATAGAAACTTTCATAATCGAAGTTCTTTGATACATCGTACTTTTTCGTAGCTTTGTAAGGTATATCGCAATACACTATACTCCTCTCCGGTATCACAAGTTCATCATAACTGCCGCTATAGAACTCAACACCTTTAATGAGAGGCACATCACGCATAGTGTTTTCAATCTGCTCCCTTATGTAATCTCTTGCCTTTCCGTTCTTGCCGACAACATTATGTCCGCTATAGCCACCATCAAAGAAGCGACCATTAAAGCTTGCCATGAAGCCAATTAGTCCGACACCTGCTTCTGTGAAGAAATTATTCTTTCCATGATAGCAGTCTCGTGCCTTGTCATACGTCTCCTTGCTAATATGACTGAAGACAAATCCTCCATCCTGAAGATGCTTCCACATTTCGATAAGATACTTATTCTTATCGTTGGCAATCCTGCGATACGTGTCCGGAACGTTCTCAATAACACTACAGCCACCACAAAAAGCATCTACAAACGTATCATGTTCCTTGTCCAGCATAATCGGCAATATCTCATGCACGATTCTAGCCTTACTACCCATGTACTTCATCCTATCAACTTCTTTATCATTTTAACACCTCGGTTGCCAAACTTTCGCTCGATAACCTCATTGTAACTAACTCCATCAATGGAACACTCATCTGGATAGCGTTCTTCAAGCCAATCCGTAAACTTCAGTAAGTTGAAGACCAACTCTTTTCTCGCTAAAAGGAACCGCATATCTATGAACTTTCCAAAGCTTTCCCCAAAGATTCGCTGAAATTCATTACCTATCGGCAATAACTCTTTTGGGTCTATTTTCATCAGCTTGCTTTCTTTGATGTTGTTCTCTCCAAAGGAAAGTCACTCTTCATAAAGTCATTAATCCCTATGTAAGTCCGCTGCAAATCCTTCTCATCGCCTTTTAAGTCTTCCGTTGCATTAATAGCAGCCTCATTTAATGTCTGTTCGTCAAAGACACCTTTTCTCACCTTGTCGAAATAAGAAAGAATTTCTTTGGTCATCAAATGGTCTGCCAGTCTCTCGAAATCCTTATCCATCACTAACGCCATGAAGTCATAGGAGTTTTCAAAAGCAAGTATTGGGGCAAAATCCTTGAACGCTTGCATTAAGTTAACGTGCAATTCTTCAAACAGCTTACGGATGATATTCTCATAAGTTCCCAGACAAAGGTTGGTGAGATTATAAAGGATGATTGCATTCGCATAAACTCCCGATTTTTCACCAATTCCTAAGTTCTGTAACCTCACCGCAATCTTATCTCGCAACTTATACAAGTCTCCACTAATCTTGTCATAGAACGTCATTGCGAATTCGTTATTGAAATCTGCATTAGGAACATAAGCGTCATAATACTTAACCACCTTGCGAAGGTTCTTCTTGCAGTCCACCCACTTCTTCTTAACTTCAAACCTAACGCATTTCTTCTTCAGAATACTCTTTTCGATTTTCTGAATGAAACACTCTGCCAATATCATTTCGACATAGACATACTGCTGTAGATAGGCTCTGGTAACAACCATAACCTTATTTACTTCGGTTTCGGACATTTCATGCGGAACACTGATTATTGTCTTCTTGCCACCGACATCTAACAGAACTCTTCTGAAACAATTAACACTAGGCATAATGTTTTCTGTTTGAATATTCAACGACCTTGTTATAGCACTCTGTTCGTACCAAATCCTCGACCTTATTCAATGTGCAAACCTCGTGGGTATCATTCATATTGACTTGTGGGCAGCAAATCTGATAAAAATACTTTGTCCTGACGGTGAAACCAAACAACTTGATTTGTTCTCTGATTACCCGACCAGACACCACCTTATCAAGTTTCTTCTTTCCTTCAAAGAGATTCAAACTTTCCTCTCTTCGATATATAATATCGGTCATAACCGAAAAAATATTTCCGAGCATAACTATTCCTCCAAATTTCTTAGTGTCTCCATACTCTCATCATTATCAGCATCATAGCCGATGTGATACTCGCTACCAATTCTTGCACCAACATATATCTCTTCTGCATCTAATATGTAGCGGAACATCTGTTCACGTACCTTTCTCTGCTCTTCATTTAATTCGAGCATATCAAAGCACTCTTCTTGTAAAGACTTATAAGGTTTCGCCCCCATATATGCTACATAAGCCAACTTGCCTTCCTGGTGCAATGGTCTCCACTTCTCCCACCAATGGTTGCGGTATTCCAAGATACCCCTTTCTACTCCATCGGCACAAACATTTTTAACTATTCGTATTCTCATATTTAATCCTTTTATTTATATTCTACCAATTTTCCTCCTCTTTTAAAGCTTCAAACTTATCCTTCATAATAGAATTGGTCTCTGTCCAAAAAACTATGATAACCTTTTTTACATCAACCCCTTCTCCTTGTGCAATATCCTTTGAGGCCTTAACGAAATCAAAATACCCTTCATCTGATTCTAAAATTCCGGCGGAATACGCCATACGTCCATTCTTGATGAATCTTGCGGAAAAATAAAAGTATCTTTTCATCGCAGTAACTCCCTAGTAAATTCGTTACGCATCGGCTCTACGATGCTTGTGTACAAACTCTTCTTGTCTTCCGGAATATCATCCGGTGTAATAGAGAACATCAACAAGTAAGACATCGGAATCCCCAACACCTTACAAATTGCATCAATCTTACTTTTGCGTGGAAACGTTCTTCCGGTTTCCATAAACAACATATTCGTCTCGCTACAACCGATAGCCATAGCCAGTTGTCGTTGGGTCAAGCCCTTGCTTACCCTAATTGTCTTAATCGCCTTTCCTAAATCCATTTAACCTCCTATTTTAATTTTTCAAATCTATTCTTAATTGCTATCATGGCATCCTTGACTCCATCTTTGTACCCAACGGAATATAAAGTGCAATCCTCTTCGCTAGGTTTTCCGGTTTTTGATTTCAGAAACTCTTCTATCTCACGGAAGCCATGCTCCAAGAATCTAAGAAACATAGCGTTCTTCGTAATAGCTGGTCGTAGGGTATCTTTACACCAGTCCCATCCATCACCATATCCCAAAGTGAAATTTGAATTGCTACCATATCTCACTTTTGGTTCTTCAAGCCATTTTTTTAAAATTTCTTTCTTTGTCATTACCACCAGTTTTTGAGGTGTGCCTCACCTTTCCCTTATTAGATTGGCGAAGATGTTAGCCTCCTCGCCAAAATACCGATTTAACTTCTCCTGAAGAGTATGGGCACTAAGCCCAAATACTCTTATAACGAATTTTGTTCGTTTTATAATCGTTCAAGTCAAACTTGGTAGAAAGCTCGATAGCTGCTTGTTTAACTTCATCCAAAGTATGCAAGTCATTTCGCTCATCCATTGTCTTACCATGCTTACCGCAAACCCAAACGGAAAAAGACTTTTTATTGTCCTTGTCAAAAACTGCATCTGCACAAAGAGCATTACCATTGCGCTCTAAAGCATGGTGCAAATTATCAATCAACTCTTCAACCGAATTGTTTTCGGTCTTCTCGAAGAACTTTTCGATACTTGGAAAAATCTTGTAGCAATCATTTGATGTAATCATCATGTCTTACAGTTTTTGTGGTGTGTCTCACCATTTTAATTAATAACATTTGTTTCTTAATTACGATGCAAAGATACAAAGAATTATTGTAATATGCAAATAATTTAATGTGTTTATTGTCTATATTAATATATTTTAATCTTACTGTATAGAATCTACTATTTGTTTTGCAGTTTTTTACATTTCGCTCTCTTTCAAATACCCCTGTTGTCTATTACCTTTAACTTTAGTTTCAGCTTACTATATTCTTTAACGTGTGCCTCACGCTTTGTAATTTTTGCATCTTGCAGCGATTTCTGTCAGTCGCTTCCCCTTTACTTCCACTGTGCTACCCTTCTTGCATTTCAAAACATTTTCTGTGCTTGTATTTTGTATTTCCAAAAAATGGACGCAACAAAAACAACTTCTAAAATTCTTATCCATTTGACATTTCCTTTTTAAGTTTCTTTCTTTGAGCCAAGAACATAACAATCTCCTCGAAATCTTCGCAATTCAAGAGTATTTGACCAGCCTGCCATTCCGCAGCTTTCTGCTTTGCATCCTCCATGCCCTTTGCAAAGAATGTGATTTGCTTGCCTTGGCTTCGATTCTCTGCCGTTACTTCAAGTGTTCCGAATTCAAGTTCGGTAGTGTTTATACAGAGACCCTCATCAAAGAGCCTCTGTAGATAATTAAAAAGGTTACTCTTTTCCATTTTTCAATCTTTCATTTTCCTCCTTCAATAAATCATCAATCTCCTTGCGCTTTGCCCGCATGTCTTCAAACCATTTGCTCGGTGTTCTTGGACATCCTATGAGCCAATGATCGAAGTTTGGAATAGGCAAATTGAACTCACTAGCTTCAATAGTATAATCGTACCACTTCAACAACTCTTCTTCGGGAGCTTCCTTGTCAATATCAGTTACAATAGTAGCCATATCGAAAGTTAAATCACCGCAATTGGCTATTCCACCTGTATCAATCCAATATGTCTCCGGATTATCCAATCCGTAAAATTCATGCTTCTCACAAAATGCCTCCAAGTAAGCATTGCAAGCATTCTTGTAATCTTTCTTTAACTTTTCCTTATCCATAATCATAAATCCTTAAAAAGTTTCTTAACCTCGCTCTTCTCCTCCTTTGGATGGGAACACATCACAACTTGCGCTCTTTGATTGTGTCTTACCTGCCATTCGCAAGTGTTGCATCCCAAGTCACCAACCTTATTAACAGCATTGGTGTATCTGCCTTTCTCACCATAGGGACAATCGGTAACGAAATCCTTTCTTCCCCAGATGTACTCATCTATCTTGTATGAGATAGCATTTGCTTTCTCCTTTTTCTCTTTATTATTCAAAAACATCATATCATCATTATTTAAAATAGACATAGCTGACCATCATCAGCGACCTTAACATTATTCTCAGGAAACCAAAGTTCCTCAAATATTACCTCCATGCATGCTACAACTATAGAGTTTCCAGCAGCTTTTTGAAGACTTGACTTTGACACTCCACTTTCAAGCATCCGGTCTATGTATTCTTCGTCAACGTCCATCAAACGGAAGAGTTCTCTCGGAGTCAAACGCCTAATGCGCAACCTTGTCTCTCCAAGCACAACCAAGGAGTCCTTGCTCGCAGATGTAATGGTATTGGCTGTAGTCTTTCCAAGCTCAACTTTTGGGCTATGCTTTTGACCTTTTATCCACTTCCCTTCAGAACGAGTCCTTATAGCTGCACCCATAGGCTCTTTCCATTCATTTGGTACAAATTTCTCTTTACATAGCAGAGCATCGCTCAAAAAGTACTTCTCGTCCACATTTTCCTCCAAGACATCAACCAAATGTTTCTTCAGCTTTGTCTTTCTCGGAAAATGATAATCTATCTTATCACCATCATTTCGTATAGAGAGCATGAAGACACGTTTTCTGTTCTGAGGAACACCGCAGTCGGCAGCATTTACCACCTTTGCATAATTGGCATATCCGTAGGATTCCAGCTCCTTGCGCCACTTGTTGAAGAACCCGATGAACTTTGTTTGAACCAGAGCCTCTACATTCTCCATTAAGAGGTATTTCGGTCTCTTGGTAATAATGGCGTTTCTTGTGAACCAAAGGATAGAGGAACGTGTATTGCTTCCCTCCTCTATTCCTTCCTGCATTCCGGCTTGCGAAACAGACTGACAAGGTGTTGAATATGTCAGCAAGTCAAAATCAGCAACCTTGCTCCAATCTATCTTGGTCATATCACCAAAGTTCTTGCCGGACAGACTAGGAAAACAAGCGTTATGCAAGGTTATTGCACTTGGCTCTATCTCCGACCAGCCGATGCACTCGTAATCAAAATCAGAATGTTTCTTCTTCAGTCGTTCCAAAGCCATCAGTTGAGAATCATATCCGGCACATAATTCAAATGTTCGTATCTTCATTAAATATCATGGGTTTTACAAAAATCCTCTACAAAGCTATCCCCCCAATCATCCTCATGCCAAATCTTTGCTACTTCAAGTTGCCCCATTTCCTTTATAGCCAACAGAACTTGTTTTATATCGTTTTCGTACTTAGGTAATGATTTCTCCATAATCGGGAACAAATCCTTTGCCTCTTCAAAAGTCAACAGAATATCAAATGCCCCACCTTCACTTGGCTTTACTTCAAATAACTTTTCAGAAGGATTCTTTGCAGTTTTCAACCACTTCAAAAATTCCTTTCTACTACGATACTCACAATATAAATTGCTAAACTTTACGTATAGCTTATCAAAACCTAACTCTTTCATAATAAATCAAATTTATCTTTAATTATCTGTTTCAAACACCGTCTGCTTGCCTCGTCTTAACGCACGATACTTTTCAGGAGCCATTGGTAAGCCATTCTCTTTTAAAGCTTTCTCGTAAGCTCCAAAAGCTAAACAATCGGCTTGTTCGTTCAAATCATCACCATTATGTCCCTTTACCCAAGTCAAAATAACAAGCTTGTCCTTTGCACACTTACGATACAACTTGATTAAGTCTGGGTTCTTTATATCTACACCTATCTCCCAATCTGTATAGCGGAACATTTTCAATGCGTACTTAGAGTCACTTCTAACCTCTATGACAGAACCTTTCGGACAATAATTAACGGCTGATATTATCGCCAACATTTCCATTCTGTTACTGGTAGTATGCAAGCAATGATGTGTCTTTACCTTTTCAAGTTCACCTGTAGATGTATTCACAACGATATACGCAGAACCACCTGCCTTATGGGTGGAATAGTTATCGCAGCTGCCATCTGTATAGCAAATATAGTTTGGAAGAAGTCTTTTTCTTTCCACAATAGTTTCTTCTTTCTTAGGTTGAACCTTGCCATACTTTGCATTCTTGCCTGTTCGCAAAACGGAGTTGTAAGCACCTGCCAATGTTCGCCAATCATCACAATAGTTTCCATCTTTCTGTCTCCATCCGTTTTTCCATAACAAGTCCCACAAATCTTCTATAAAGCCCTTTTCTATCCAATTTTTCTTTATACAGAAACCCGAAAAGACTCGGGAAGATGGTATCTTCGCATACAAATCCTTTGCCATTTCGTCAATAGCATAATCTTTTTTGTTTGCGGTACACCAATTGGGAATAACAATTATCACCTCCCTCTTGCCAAGCAGACGTTTGAATCTAGATATATTGCCAAAGTAGCGATTAGACTCTTCCGCAAAGTCAGCATTCTTCACTAAATTCGCAAAAGTTTTGTTTGAAACACGAATCGTAAACAAGTCTATATCCTTACAAGTTTCCAATATTCTATTAACCAAGTCAAACATAGCCTCTATTTTGTCGGCTTGTTGCTCGTTGACCAGGAAGTTGTCACGAATGAATTTGTCACCATCATACAATCGACTACAAGCCAACACTCGATTTGCACCTTTCACACGATATGAACTCAGATAAACATCATAAGCTCTAACTTGATGTTCTGATTCCAAGTACTTTTCTTCTATCTTCTTCATAATCTCGTATATATAATAATAACACGTAATATATCAAGGAACACGTTAGCCTCTTAAAGACTCCTATACTTATTCCAACTAACTACTAATATGAAAATGTCCAAAATAGAACTTACCCACCATAGAAGTCATCAGGTAGATTTCCTATTGTGCCATTTTCCTTTATTTGCATTCGATGTCCCTTCAATTTATAACCATAGATTCTGTGCTTGATAGCAACAGAAGTCTCTCGATCTCCAAAAGAGTAAGAGCAAGGTATGATTAAATAGTGCAGGTTACCTACATTAAACGTAAAGTTCCTACGACCAAACCTTTGCAATGTTCGTTCCATCTCTCCCTCGTTTCTATCATCTGCCATGTGCATTTCCGCATACGTGGACTTAATCTTACCTTCGCTGATAAGATTCTTCTTGATTCGGCATATAGAGCCATGTCCCATATTCACAACCTTGGCAAACGAGTTAGTAGTTAGTTGATGCCAAGCACAATCATTGTTGCCAACGTTAAAACAGTCTTGACGGGCACCACTAATAACCGATGTGTACAAAATATTGTTGACTATAGAATATAACTCCTTTAACTTATAGTCCTTATTAATAGGAATACGACAAACGTAAGCTCCTTGGAAGCGACCGCCCTTTTTATTGGGCTTCTTTTCTTTATCACGGAACGTATTCACGATAAATCGCCCGTTACCAAGTTCTGTAAAGAGTCCATCCTCCTTGACATCCTTTAGCAATTTTCTTGCCTTTGGATAGCCCACACCGAGTTTTTTCTTTACATCCTTGATGGTTAAGTTAAATATTACAGAATTTCTGCGTTGCATCTTACACCAAATGGCAAAGCAAAGAGTCTCCTTGTGCGCCTTCACTTCTTGTGATGATGCACCATAGGTGTACTTCTTTACCAAGTCCATACGTATATGTAAATAATGCTTTCCCATAAATTCCTTATTTGTTTAACTTATCTGTGTTTCGCCTACTCCAACAATCATAGCCCATTATTAACTTAGAACTATCTAAGGATGTTTCGACTCAAAACAAGGATTCTAAAAAGAAATCCTTACCCTTCATTCGTCTGACCCCGAAATCTAGGTAAGGATTATCGTAGTATGGCTTTCGCCACTGGAAATCTTATTGATTCTTATTAGCGGGTCAGTACCAACAAAGCACGTTGCAAAGTTACTAATTTATTTTCAAAATGCAAGGGCTTTAATGTACGGAATTATAGGTGTTATGCTTTTTAACACATAGTGCCATATTTAGTTACATATATAAAACTATAAATGCATTAAATCGCTTGCAGTTTTGATATTTCGCACTCTAATGCATTTTCAAGATATAAAAAAGAGCAACCACCATCACTGGCAGCTGCCCCACAAGTTGTTACCTAAAAACCAATCTAAAACCCTAATACCTAAAAACCAACCTAATGAAAAAACTTTTTCTTGTATTTTAACGTGAGAAAGAAAATCATTGCTACCAACGTCAAGGAAACGACCCAAAAGGAAATCATTCCGAATTTCCAATAGAATAAGTCCCATCCCGCCAAGTCTTTCTCGATATATTCCTTTTTGGTCTGGACAATACTCAACTCTCTGTTGAGACTATCCCTCTGAGCCTTGTATATACTTGATCGCTCTGCTATCTCCTTATAATGAATAAGGCTATCACGAACCATGGATAGTTCCTTGCTGTCCCTGTATCTAATCTCTATGTGAATAGAATCCTTACCTAGCACTTTACCACTCACATCTACCCTTGTCTTGACATCATCCTTTATGTATGTGGAATCCTTAACCTGCTTTTCGGTCTGCTCCCAATGGTAAGAGAGTAAGCTATCCTGAATGAGCCTTACCCTTTCATTGACGATAGAGTCCCAGTGAGCATAAGTAGTAGTGTCTCGCACCACCTTTTCCACTTCTACATATCTCGTTGTCCGGCATCCGTACATCATCAGCATGATGAAGAAACCTACCAATATGGTAACGAGCCAACGCCACCAATCAAATCTTAGTTGCATATCAACCTCCTTTTTGAGTGCAAAGTTACAAATAAAAACTAACAGGAACCATTTTTTAGTCCTTACTCTCTTTTCCAAAATTTCAAAAGTGAAGAAAAACCACCACCCAATTAAGGATGATGGTCTTACTTATGCCTTAGTTGAGCCTGTATCTCGTAAGATTACCAAGTGATTATCTTTCCGTTGTTACATACGAGCTTTCCGTATTGTATGCTCCCTACTCTACGAAGCCACCCATGCAAATTTACTCCCTGTTTAGGGTCATTATTCACAATCGCATTGAGAAAGGCAATTCGTGACACCTTCAGCTTATCGAACAACGCCCATTGACCTTGTTTGTATGAATTGATAGCAGCTAAGGTCATATTACCCATGATGCCATCAGCTTTTGTTCCTACGATAGTTTGAATCTTTTGTACAGCTCTGCTTACTCCACTATTATAAGCAAAGTCAACCAAGAGATTAGCCACCGACTGGTTGTTGATTTGGTCAGCCTTGCAAGCATCCCAATAATATTTCTTGAAGATGTGATGCCATTGTTCATCGGTTATCTTCTTCAAGTCCGATGCGGTCTTGTTTGCTCCATACACTTTGCGGAACGTCTCTAGGGTAACGCCTTTCATTGTTTCGTGTCCCCTATCACTCTTCTTGTTAGAATAACCACCCTCGAATGAGAGTATGAATGGTTTTAAAATACTTGAATCTGCCATAGTCTATTTATCGTTTTCGCTTTGATGTTCGCCACGTTCCCCTATAGTCTTGGTAATGCCAGCCGTGACGAACAAACTAGCCACACTACCAACGAATGCACTTAACCCCATTAAATCGGTCTTGATTGTCCCATAAGTTACTACTTCCCACACTAAGATAAAGCAGACAACCAGGAGCATCAAGAGACCTATCAAAGTAACGGACACTAAAAAGAATGCCTTGCTTGAATGCCCGCTATTAACTTGTATGAGTAATTTCAGATACTTTATCATAACTTAATCCTCCCTATCACGATATATCGCATCTTCTTCCTTTTCAACCAACGATTCTAAGGATTCTCGCTTTCTTGGTGGGGTTCTAAGTTGACATCCATCCTTGATGCATCTATTCCATTGTGCCTCATGCAAGGCAAGCTTCAAATCGTTCTTCTCGTCCCTAAGATTGCGTATCGTAATTCTGTATTGGTTGATTTCCTCATACAATTCATCTACTTTACTGTTAAGATTAACGACCGACTCGTTGGAACGTTCATAGAGAGCCTTCCACTCATCGGCATATGATGAAATAGTCTTATTCTCTTCCTGTGATGCGAGTGCCGCCTCCTTTCGTTTTCTACTATTATAGTATAGCAACGTGGAGATAACTCCCGATGCGCAAAGAAGATTAATTCCCGTCTGTATTAATTGAATAGTTTCCGCTGTCATTTCCTTATGTTTTTTGTTGCAAAGATAGCTATTTATATATAATAATGTGAAAATAGCCGAGTCAGAAAACTACACAATTAATTTTTGTGCAAATAATTAAATTTTTCCTTAAACAAAGTTATAACACATTAAATTATTTGCTCTATCAATAAAATCTCATTACCTTTGCAAATACAGGTGAGTCACACCATAAAAAACTGAATAAAAATGAAGATAATAGAACAAGACACAATAGACATCATTAAGACGCACATAAATGAGCGACCAAGATACAAGTTGGCACAAAGAATGGGTGTCAGCGTAAAATTTCTATATAAGATATTGCACGAATGCGATTGTAATTTTGAGCACAAAAGATTTGTTCCACAACCCAACAGGAAACGTGATGAACAAATCATAAATCTGTATCCTAACCATTCGGTCAAAGAGATTGCCGAGATTGTAGGGTGTCATCCATCTACTGTAGGAAAGGCTGCAAAAAGACTAAAGCTTACTCATTCGAAAGAAACTATCGAAAGACTTAAAAAGAATAGTTTGGCAAACTTAAAGAAAGCGTATGAGAAAGCAATAATAAAGAAGAGGGTAAAAAGTTGGAAAAGAACTATGCGTGCAGAAAAGCTCAGATTTATGTCCTGCATTCCGCAGAAAACGAATCTTAGATTTTCAGAGTTACCTGCAAAAGCATATCACGCCAAATACAATCTCATTACGAAACATGGGTATTTCGGTTTTGAAGGCGAACCTTATATCTTGGGTTATGACCGGAATACTCGTAGGATGGATGAGGAATACTATAAGAACAAATATGGATTTTCTTTTGAGGAGGACGAAGAATGCCAAGAAGATTGACACAGGAACAGATAGACTACATCAAAGCCCATATCAATGACTACCCACGAAAGGAAGTAGCCAAGGCTGCTGGTGTAACCTTACATACATTATATAAGTATATCACTATTTTAGGTGGAACGAAAATAGACAATAAATTGAATAATGAGACTATCCGTAAAATCTCCGACATGTACCAAACGATGACGGCAAGAGAAATATCAGAAGTAACGAATATTCCTCAATCGACAATTTTAGGACAGGCCAGTAAGCTTGGATTGAAACATAACGCAGAAACGGCAGACAGAATTCGCAAAGAGCGTAACAAGTCTTTGAGAAACTATTGGAATAAAGAAAAGTATGCCAATAAAGGCAGAAAGCTGCATATGCAATATAAAATGGACGAACTTAGAGTGTTGTCGGGTAAGCCTCAAGAAACAAGGTTAAGAATAAGAAAACTCTCCCCAAAGGCTTTGAATGCGAAGATGTATTTGCGAAAGTCTTATAACTATTTCTACTCTAAGGGTGAGCCGTTTATTCTCTGCTATGACTCCGAAACGAAAAGACATCCGAAAGAGGAATACTATACACGAAAGTTTGGCTTTAAATTTGTGTGCGCTTAGTTTCCGTTTGCATTTTTTTGTTTTCTGCAAACGGAATTTGCAAACAAGCCTTTGTTTTTTCGCCCATTCGAAAGTATGATATTACCTCCTATCACCTTAACTGCTTGATTATTAGCGGATAAAAGAAAGTTTGATAGAGTTATTAAACCTTTTGCTTATTATTCGTAACTTTGCAGCCGTAACGTTACATAGAGTTAGTTTAATTAAGGTTTAACACAAAAAGATTATTCTTATGGAGACATCAAAAACTTATGTTTTTAATCCAGAGGGTTCAGGTAACAATGGAGGAATGATGAGCTTGATAGCTCCTTTGCTCCAACAGAGAGGCGTTGACCCAAACGTTCTTCTTGCGATGAAGGGTAATAACGGATTCGGCAATGGTGATGGTTCTTGGTTCATTTGGCTGCTCTTTATCCTTTGCTTCTGCGGTTGGGGCGGTAATGGTTTCGGCTTTGGTGGCCGTGGCAATGGCGCAGGTCTTGCTAATGAAATCAACAATGACTATGGTCGTTCCTTGCTTATGGATGCAATCGGTGGCAATCGTAATGCACTCAGTAATCTCGCTACCCAGCTCAATTGTACAGAAGGACAGATTCAGCAAGCAATCTCTGCTTTGACTACCCAAGTCCAGAACGTGGGCAACCAAGTAGGCATGAGCGGAATGCAAACTATCAACGCTCTTCAGCAAGGTAATATGCAGATTGCATCACAACTCGCTGATTGCTGCTGCCGTGTAAATAACAATATTACGGCTATGGACGGAAACGTCAAGTTGGCTATGTGTCAGCAGACTGGCACTTTGCAGAATGCCATCAACAATGTAGCCGTAGGACAGGAGCGTGGCTTCTCTAACGTGGCTTACGAGACCCAGCGCCAGACTTGTGACTTGCACAACGCTATCAAGGAGAGCACTCAGACCATCGTTGACGGTCAGAAGCAGGCTGAGATGCGTGAGATGCAGAACAAGATTGATTCTCTTCGTGAGGAGAACAGTACCTTTAAGTCTTCCGCTATGACATCACAGATTGTGGGTCAGGCTGTAGCACCTATCAATGCGGTATTGGCTGGCTTGCAGAGTGAGGTGGCTGGTATCAAGTGTAAGTTGCCAGAGACGGTAACTACTCCTTACAGCCCATTTACTGCGGTTCCTAATTGTGTCGCTTATCAGGCTGGTCTGTATGGTTTGAATGCTGCCAACAACGGATTCTGGGGTTAAAGAAAGGAGGCTGCTATGTTATGGATGAGACCTTTTGCATGGGTTAATCGTAACGGCTCGGCAGCTATCGCATCTACAGGCGTGGTGGTGAACACCGAAAATGTTGTTTTCTCGTTCAGAAACCACGCCTTCGTGAATGCTAACTATAGGGGAACTATCTTTGTGAACCTACATCAAGCCATTCCGACAGGTACGACAAATACGCTGCCAATCCTTTTCGAGACCAATGGCGTAACCCAAGCTGTAACTAAGTTCAACGGCAATCCTTTGACGGTAGCCGATATTGCAGGAACTGGAGTTTATCAGTTTTGGTTCGAGCGAGATACTAACACCCTTCAGCTAATGACGGGTATTGTTTAACAATTAACATTACAAAGCTATGTTTCAAGGACTTCGACCTAACAGCATATTCTATGTGCTTGACAAGGGTGAAAACCCAAGTCTCAAAATCGGACAGGTTGTGTCGGTCAGTAACCCACAACCTAAGTTCCCAACATATACTCCTGGGCAATTCAACCCACAACCAATGGAGACTACCGTTGATGTTGTCGTGAAATTGCCGAATGAGCAAATGGAGTTCAAACAACTCCCATCCAATATGCAAATCGCAAACTCAGAGAACCTCGTGGTTTCTGAAAGTCGTGAAGCCATGGATGCAGAAGTTGAGGCTATGTATCGGCATTCTAAGGAGATTGTGGAAAGCGAGTCATACCACAAAAAGGTTATGGAAGAGTGCGCAAAGATGCGTGCCATCTTGAATCCACAAATAGCCAAAGACAGACAACAGGAAGAAGACATCAATAACCTCAAAAGCGAGGTCAGCGGAATGAAGGGAACTTTGACCGATATTAAGTCTATGTTGTCAATGGCTTTGGAGAAAGTTAATACAAAAAAGTAAATCATTATGGGATACATGATAGAAATTACCGAAAACAAGGTAAATGAAATGTCAGAACTTGTAGAGAAGATGCTTAAGTATGGTGGTAAACTCATGCACTGCATTGATGAAATGGGTGATGACAAGTATGGACGAATGGGTCACAGAACCCCAATGCCGGATTACCGAGACAATTGGGATGACGATGAAGACCGCTATGGTGAAAGACATGGTGGTCGCAGAGGTGGCGGTTATCGCTATTAGTATTACACTTTGAGGTGGGGAGAAATCTCCACCTCCTTAAAAATTTCAGTTATGGGAAGATACAAAATACCACTTGATGCATACGACATGAAGCCCGAAGGAATGATTGCATACCTTCGCTATAATGGATGGCACTTCAATAAAAAGATGTGTGATTGGGCTATCACCTTAATGCGCAAGACAAACGCAACGACAGGCAAGTTAGAAAGAGTAGAACCTACAGAAAAAGACACTGTGGAGGAACTCCTTAAAGTCAACAACGTAAAGTTGGAGAATGCTGACAATTACGATTTTGTCTATGTCGCAAACATGGCTAGAGCCGATTTCTTTAAGTCCTCTTTAAAGGATGAAGCTGCTTTGGCTCAATTTATTAAGGATATGGTGGATGACCCAGACCAAGAGGATGGATTCATTTTCAATAGATTTTATGCCGATTGCAACCATAACGGTATCGGCATACCATGGGATGATGTATTATGATTAAACAAGAAATTTACTTAGAGAAATATGATTGGAATGTGATTGTATGTCATGTTGTTAATCAAGAAGAGGTTGATGAGGCTATAGATGTACTAAGTTCCATTGATTGTAAAGGGCAACCATTGCTGGATGCATACGACCACATCTCAACCAATTCACCAAACAAAGGCTTGACATACACAAATGTTTCAAAGAACACAAGTGTAGTCCTTATCTGTAAGTCAACATCTGAAGGTGAGTATATAAACAGCCTCACACATGAAATGTTCCATGTGGTTGCACATATATGCAACCATCTGGGAATAGACATGCAAGGCGAAGAACCATGCTATCTCATGGGATGGCTTTGCCAGTCTATATTATAGAAGATTTCCTTATAAGTTTAACTTGGCGGGCAGACCTTGGATTTTTCCATCTGCCCTCCTATAAAATTACAAGAATATGAGTTGTTCTAGCATTAAAAATTATCTTTTCGAACGTTATAACGAGGATTACAACGTTCTTTCCGAGAATGAAAATCAAGTTATCATCACATTTGATGATTCAGACTTGTCTGTACTAGTGAACAAGAAGGAGAATAATATGTTTATTCTTGTTCCGTTAACTAAGATGCATTCATTTGAGTTTCATTCAAATTGGCTATTAGTTGATGGAGAACGTATTAATAGCAATTTGTTTTGGCAGGAATGTGGCAACCAAGTAATAGAGTACCAAGGCGATGCTCCAATGGCGATCAAGGAAGATTCTATTACGAGAATTATTAAAGATTTCATTAAAAACAGATAACGTTTTAAAATTTGCATTAATTTATTTGCAAGTCTGTCTTTTTTGTCGTATCTTTGCATTACTAAAAAGGTGAGACACACCATAACAACTGTGTTTTTTCGAACTCTATATTAGAAAACATACCTATTAAACAACAATATAGAAAGCAAAGATATGACAGGAAAAGGATATTTTATCAAGAAAAAAGTATTGTTCATAGATTTAGATGATACTATTATCAAGACTATTTCAGGAAACAAATTTCCAATAGATGTGACAGATTTCAAAATCCGTAAAGAGGTTTTGGATAAGATTGTAGAGGTGTTCCCTACTCTTTACTATGTGGAAATAGTTTCAAACCAAGGAGGCATCCCTCAATTCGTTGACGAACAGGACTTCATAGGAAAGATAAAAGCGATTGAAAGCTTTATGCAAAAATATCTTCGCAATCATACCGGACGAAATATATTCGTCAACTCTATGTATTGCCCATCGCATGCAGAGATAGGAATGAGAAAGCCAAATACCGGAATGCTAGAATCGTATTCTTCTTGGAAGAAGAGTGAGCTGATTATGATAGGTGATGCTAGCGGAAAAGAAGGAGACTTCTCGGACTCCGACAAACAGTATGCGGAGAAATTCGGAATTGAGTACATTGATGTAGAAGACTTCTTGAAAATGTAAAAAAAGAGAGGCAATCACTTACCTCTCTTACTCTTAATGAAGTGAAGAATATCCCACTTCTTCCAATATCTCGTATGTCCTCGCTTCTTGCATTCTCCGTTCGGAATGTCACCTCTAGCAACCATCCTGTTCAAAGTGGCATCAGAAACGTGCAATTTCTCCTTGACTTCCTCGGTAGATAGCATCGGGTTGAGAGCATACGGCAGATAGTTCTCACAAAGGTCTTCTATCTCATCGCTACTCATTCCGCAAGCAGTTACCTTCTCCCCTCTCTTCTCTTGCTCGTCTGCTCGAAAACAAGAATCCGATAACGATTTTAATAACACTCCCAAGGTGTGATAACCAAATAACTTTCCCATATCATTATAATCTAGAGATTAAACTTTGACAGCCCTTTCCTGAGAAATACTTATCGGCAAAACCATATACATAAAATATAATGGTCATTACAAGTATTACAACATTAGCTTCCACCATTTCGTTTGTGGTAAAAACATTCCAGTATACGATATGAATAGCATTTATCCCAAATAGGTAGATAATCATCGGAATACGCCATCTGTAGCAGAGCCAAAAGAATCTGCTCGCAATTATAAGTACAAGCGGATGGATGTAAACGGAAAAATAGATAAATGCTGCCGATACCCAATTCTCCTTAAACCATACGCACATTTCTTTTTCATGAGACGCAAATGTTACCATACATGCAATATGAAAAAGCATGATAAACAGAGGCATCACTTCACAATAATACTTAAACCAAGTGAGTAGCTTTATGCTGTAGCCTCTACCTGCAAGGATAATGACGTTTATCATTTCGCTAACGTCCATGTCCTTAAACATTACTCTTGACAACTGTACAACACCGACTGATTGAACTAACCGATGGACTTCATTTTCTTCCTCTTTAGTCATAAGCTGTTATATTTTAGTTGATTTAAAAGATTGATGCCATAAAGGTACGCATTTTCTAAGATAAGTGATTGGTTTTGAATTAATTTTTGTGTTAAACTTTATAAAATGTAACAATTCGTAAGCTTTGCTACCAAATTCTTGTTATATCTTTCTCATTTCTCGGTAACGGTAGCATTGCGCTTTCAGATTAATTTTGTATCTTTGCGGCAGAAATTAAAACATAAAGATTATGAATATTAAAAGATTTGATACTTATAGAGGTGTCTGCGTAGATTGTATCGGTACAAAAGGTGATGTTTCCGTTGTGGTTACTGATACAAAATACGTATGCAAACCAAAAGAAGATACAGCCGCCTACGAACTATATAAGCAGATAGAAAGCGGAGATGTAATAGCGGTCGCATTCTACTATGTCAAAGAGTATTCTGGAATAGACAGAATACTTCGTGTTATATTTATGCCAAAGGCGGATTTTGAGAAAATGGTATCTATAGGTGACTGTCAGTATATCGGTAATAATATCCATGGGCTTCCGATGGGAATAGAGATGTACTCACTGGAAGGTACTCATCTAAGCAAGTTTAGCATGTGTTAATAACAAAAAGCACCATAATGACAAATAAGCGTTATGGTGCTTCACACGTCTCCATAACAACTTCTCCGTCTCTCATATAAACCTCAACCTCATACCCTTCATCGAGAATCTTATCAATTTCCTCTTCAGTCGGTATTTTCCTCAATATCTGCTTCATCTCTCTTATTGATTATATTCTTGGCGATATTCATAAAAATCGCCTTTTCTGTGTATTTATATTTCAGTTTTACTGTATCGAAATGACCTTCTATATAGCAGTATTTATAGAATTTCTGCGGTAACTTCGCCATTATCCTGCGTTTCGTGGCATACTCATTATAGTGTGACATAATGCCGAGATACGAATTGACAGAAGCAATCTCTTTCTTTATTTCCTCAATCATTCCCGTTTCCGCAGGCCTACCTAACCTTCCCACGGCGATGGCGAAACTGTTGATGGTGTGGTTGGCGACATATATTCTGCCAGGCTTGACGATTGCACCTGTAAACTGAACGCCCTTGGAGTAATGCTGTAGATAGAATTTCTTCTCGTTGAGCCTTAATCCTAGTTTTCCGAGTTCCGTTCTTAACATGGGAATAATGGATAGCAGCTTCTCTTTATCCCTGCTTACGAATGATATATCATCCACATACCTATTATGCCTTACGCATACGGCATCAATCTTCCAGTCGATGGTATTCAACAAGAAGTTGGCGAATAACTGAGCGAAGAGATTGCCGATAGCAATTCCCCTGTCTTCTCCGTTGGTAAACAGCGATTTCTCCTTTGGGATAAAATTCCACATCCAAAGCGGACTCCTTCGCTCACAGTTCAGCTCTGGTCTGTGCATAATGACAAGACCGCAAATCCACCTGAGGTCTTCCTTATCATCTCCATAGTAATTCTCTACTATAAAATCATCTACCATCTTGGCAAGAAGCGGCTTAGGAATGCTCATAAAGAAACCCTTCAAATCAACCTTCATTACATAGGCATCCTTGGTATAGTCCTCACTCTCCTCACGAATATCTTCCGCCAGTTGAGTAACGCCAGCTAACTGACCTTTTCCTTTGCGGCAGTTGTACGTTCTGTCGCAGAATATCTTTTCAAATAGCGGCTCTAGTCTCAATGCAATATAATGATGAATGATTCTGTCTCTGAACTCACCTGCAAACACCTCTCTGTAGCGAGGATAGCGGACGACAAAGCAGATAGATTTTCCGATTTTATACTGACGTGAGTTAACTTCATTCATAAGCTCCACAAGATTGTGAACATAATCAAGCTCGAACTCCGTAGCTCCGACTGTGCTCCGCTTTCTCTTACGGCAGTCTAAATATGCTTCTAATATCGTCTCAAAATCTACCATTTACTATTTTTTCTGAATACGTCTTCTTTATTAGTGCTGAAACTGGACGAACCCTGTTCTGATTGAACTTATAGTTGTTGTTCACGTTGCCATCGTTCAGATTCAAGTTCCAAGCGTTGTTCGCCGAGTTCTGGGTTATCACTACATTGTCTTGTTCTTTACCATATATGATGGTAGTAGCCCATTTATTCGGAAGACTGTTCTCCTAGTTTGGCTTACCTCCCTAGCACTGACTACGTTCACTCTCTGACCTTTTAAGGGCTTCGATGAGCGAACCCTTCCACGCTGTACTCTGCCGTCCTATGCTATCCATCAGCAGAAGCAGATTTGCCAACCTGCCTCTGCCTTTTATCCACTGATGTTCTCCTGCTATTTCTATCAAGGTATTCAGTAACTCTAAGTTTGATTGCAGCTCAACCATATCGGCGATTCTCGTCTTCAAATCCTTGCCCATATACACCCTTGCGATAATATGAAGAGAATCGATGGCTGTGCGCTCGATTCTATCTCCTACAACATATCTTTGGTCTTTCGGGAAGTCTTTGATGATATAAATCACCTCATTCAGAAACTTCTTCATATCTCTGTAAACTCTTGTCTTGCTTGCAATCTTTGCTGTCATTATTGAATACCTTTTTTTGGGGGTCATAACTTGCTTGCCCACGCCGTTGAAGGCGTGGGAGTGAAAAGAACTAACTACTAACTACTGTAAAAATGCTGAAACTGGACGAACCCTGAGCTGATTGAACTTATAGCTGTGGTTCACGTTGCCATCGTACAGATACAAGGTCCAAGCGTAGTTTGCCGAGTACTGGGTACTAGACCAATACCAAGTCTGCTGGAGCTGCGTAGCACCGCTAATCTTTGACAAGGCATAGCTTATCTTGTCAAAATTAGCCCAAATCATCGCCAGCTCACCCTTAGACGGCAACCACCATCTTCCTGCGGTCAGACCTTTACCGTTGACATTTGTACGTGAATACTTGTTGCAGAATCCAGCGGCATAAGCCTCCGTGTTTGTAACATTGCTTGAGGTACTTCCGTTGATGATAGCGGTTGTATTTGCCCGACCTGTAAAATCATTTAGTGCGGTTATTCTATCGCCCGTTGTAGTAACTCCGTTAATCTGTACGGAACCTGACGTATCTGATGATGATACTGGCTTAGAACTCCACTTCTTGTCCACTCCTTCGGTTGGAGCTATTACGAGTTGTCTTCCTCCTTCAACGAGCAAGACACCATCCGCCACCTCTCCGTTATTCTGATAAGATGCCCACGCACTCACTCTAACTGCCAAAGGGAAGTTGTCGCTCTTGCGGTGAAACATAATGAACACGCCATCATAAAGCTGACCTATATCTGCTCTGATGGCATCCTCCATTGTTGCCTTGCTGGCATTGGTGACCGCCTGTCCGTTAGCAGACAGCCAATCGCTGATTTTTCTTGTCTTTATAGCCATAATCTTATACCGCTTAAATTGTTATACTTATTTACTTTCGTTTACTACTGCCGCATTGTCTATAGCAGCATTCACTGCATCGATGAAGCAGGGAGCAGTGGTGCGCTCTACGAGTTCCTTGATGATTTTCACCTCTTCATCGGTGTACTCTGCGTCATCATTTCCGTTCCACATTTTAACGGCAAGAGCCTGTCCTGCCAGCCCGAGTCCTGCACCCTGCGAGTAGATAAGATTGGCAATCTGCTTGCGAGCGTTAACAACCTGACACTGATTCTTATCGAGTGTCATAAATACTTCCAAATGTTCTAATTCTATCTTCATAATCTAATTAATTTTAGTTTGTCGAATAACATACAATCCACTGACCTCCGTTGTACCATAGCCAACTAACCTGACCTCTAGTATCAGAGTACCACGTTGTTGCTGAGCTGGCTCGGCGAACATCGTATATTCCTTTGCCTGATGAAAACGTCACTCTGCTTCCTCGCTGGATGATGGTATAGCATTGCCCATATTTCGGAGAAGATGGCAGATATATCGTTATTGCCGAAGTGTTGTAGCACTCAACCGTGTGATGATACTCGGTTAGTGTTTGATAATTAGCAGCCAAGCGAACAAATGATGGTCGTAAACCTATTACATCTCCACCTCTAATTACGATAGCATGGTTACCTTCATACGGATTCGTCATATCAAAACTACCTGCCTGGTCTGCCCAACGTGTAAGCAAGTCTAACGCCGTACACATCTTTCCTCCAGAAATGGGGTCTGATGGCATTGAAGTACCAGCGTCTATATGAATTAATATGCCTGTACTCAAATTATTAGACGGGCTTGTTGTAGAAAATATCCGTAGCCCTGTTTTCATATAACTTCCGCAGGTAATGAAATAGCCTTCACCGTGCAGATAGGCTTGATTCATAAACTTCAGACATTCATTCGTCAGACCCATACCTTCCGTTTTTCCGACTGACCCTATTGAATAATTGCCAATCTCGAAACCTCCTATACTTCCGCTAGTAGCGTTTATCCTACCAGATATATCTACATCCGTTCCTTTAAAATGTCCGCTCCTCTTTACCGCAAACGTAGCCGAATCTCCAGTTTCACCTCCAAGCCATAAGCTCCAGTCGTTAACATCCCTAACCACTCTGAACGAGCCGTACATCTTACTATTAGTAGTAGTATCAGTCGGATTGAACAGATTAATCTGATTGGTTCCGAGCATATTGATGGTAGCATTCTCGGCAAGGAGAAGATGAGTTGCTATTGACTTATAGTTATTCATCTCTCCCCAATGTCCATCGGTCAAACTAGGCGAAGAAGTATCGTTGTCATACGTTTTAGTACATTGATACCACTTGCCATTAACACAAACAACATCGATGTACTCCTCTGCTCCCGAACCAGACAAGTACTTGTAGCTTCCTGATTCAAATCCGTTATGCTCACGCATCAGAGCACCTTTCGTTCCTCTTGTTGCTACGGAAAAAGAAGGGGCACTACTGCTGCCATTTGTATAGAAGAAAACAGTACGTGTCCATAGATACGGATTTGCGTCCGTGATATTTTGGACTTCTTTATGCCAAGTACCATTAGGCGCAATAGTACCACTGCTACCTACCTGATAGGTCACCTCCGTACTCTTGATGCCGTTGCCAGTTGCTCCAGTAGCACCCTTGATATAAGACCATTCATATTTTGATGGGTCAGTAGAATCTGTGCGGTTAGTATCTACAAGCACTCCTATGTAAACGTAATCACCACCATTAGGATTGGTTGCGAATGTACCATCCGCTTTTTTCCAGGCGATATGGGTGTAATACTGCGTTGCTGGAGTTCCAGGTTCACCCTGTATCTTTCCTACATTCTCAAAACCTCTTGCGTGAGTGGAGTCTGTCTTAGAGGTGCCAGTGTACACCCACAGATAGCCACCGATGATGTATCCGTCACCCAAGGTATTACCCGATGTAGGCAGCTCTGACGTACTACCTTTTGACCCCTTGATGGTTACAGAAGTTCCATCCTTGCCATCCTTACCGATATACGTATAGGTGATATTCTCCGTAGTCTTGTTGTTGCTCCAAGTATAAGTAGTTCTCGTCCAAAGGAACTTGCCCTTGTTTGATGCCGCACTCGCATCGGGTGCGGTAGAAGACCACTTCTTGGCTTCGCTTACACTTGATGTAATAGCATAATCGACAACCGTCTTGGTAACGTATGGAGTATCACCGCTTTCGCCCTTTTCACCTCTCATAGAGAATGAAATAGAGCCAGTTGCTTCTGCTAATATCTTTACCATAGGCTATACTATTTAGCTCCCGTTATAGAATACACCGCACCCTTATAGGCTCTGATACCAGCCTCGGTAATCGTGAACGTATTGCCCGACTTGGTAATAGCAGAATTGATAGGAACGCCTGCGTTGGAATAGAGCGACATAGAGAACGTTACTCCAGTCTCGTTTGTCGTTGAGCCACGCTTGCGCATGTACGGCTTATACACAATCTTTCCACCTGCGTTCAGCCTGAAGTTCTCGGCTACGGGGTTATCGTTACCATCGGTAGGGTTAGGATAGATGATATACTCATCCGACACATCGTTAATGGTCTGCGTGTCTGAGGCGTAAAAATCGCTACCTTTATACGCTTCGCATTTTACGATGATAGACGAATCCACATCTGTCTCATTTACCGTAAACGTAGCGGAAGCGCTATTCTGCTTAAGCACCCATCCGCCGTTGCTGTCTGGCAGATACCACTTAAAGGTATATCCAGTAGATGTAACCATATTGCCGTCCGTAACCTGTGCCTTGACGGTGCAGGTTCCACCCTTCTCTGTAATGGTGAAGAGTTTCTCTGTTGAGGTTGCAATGATGTTCACTCGCTTTGAATCTGTCACACCTTCAGCAATATATACAGGGTACATCGCCTTCAAATTCACGTTCGTGTTAGACATAGAGATATCGACTAGGCAGACAATATTAAACGAATCACCATCATTAATATTGATGAGGTTCTTGTTGACAGTCAGTGTCGGATTTCCGCTCGAATCAGAACCTTCAGTAAAATGCCCAGATTTCCCGTTAAACGTATTTGTAGAAACGTGGGAAGCATTGAAGGTAAGCGTTACGCCAGCCACAATCCAGGTAGGAATACCCTTTGTAAGGTCAAACGAATTACCAGCACCCTGCGCTGCTGAATACGCCTGCATAGCCAGTTTCGGTTTTACCGCACCGCTCGCTTCGAAGTTAGGCACGACATTAGACGGTGATGCAGGGTCTCCATCGTAGTTCTGGTAAATATCTCCCGTAGTACATTGTAAAATTGGATGTATTGTTGTTCCGTCAGCTGTAACGACAATCTGTCCAGTTACCGTAGCCTTACTCATAGTTTACCTCGCTTTCCTCTTTAGTGTCTGTTGTTTCGGAGGACGGATTATCGCTTCCATCCGTACCGATGTTGTCATCACGTCTGGTATCACCTTCGCCGTCATACTTTACTGGTGTATAGCAGTAGGCAGGAGTATCAGTAGTTCCGTTTATTTCCGCAAGTGCACCAGTCTCTGCTATCAGTGTACCACCGACATTAGCTGCTCTTTCGTTGAGATTCACACCCTCGACATCATTCAGCTCACTCTGATAGAGCAAGCAGTTACCATCACTCGTCATAGTCAGCGGAACTCCGCTTTGTATAATGGTCTCAGCAACCTGTTTTGTAACCTTCACGTAGTATTTCATAATTCTGTATTTTTTAAGAAGTTAAACATTACCCGTTACTCTCATCAATCTCCCTTGATATGATATAGTTTCCGTTCTCATCCACAAGGGCGTTTCCGTTCTCATCGACAATCAGTTCGTATGCACCTCTGTCCTCAATAGACAGGCGGATGCTTTTCTTAGCCTCGAAAGGACATTGGAACGTTTCGCCATAACCCAGTGTCTGTGCGCTCTGCGTCATAGTCGTAACGCCATTGTTCGTAGTCTTGCCGTATGTAATCTTCTGCCACTTGGCTCTCAGTACTTTCTGCCACACGGAAGGCTCGATAACACCGTTATTGTCACTAACCACAGCTTGGCAGGTTACGAATGCAGCATCCTCGTTAAGTCCAAACCCATCACCGATAAACTGAGCGGTAAGCGGCGGAATGGTTCTGTTGATGTACGTAACCTTACGAGCATCTGCATCACGGGGAGATGAAGGAATACTGCCGCTATAGATATAGCACGCTCTCAACTCATATCCGATGCCTTCGCCTATCATATCGCAATCAATAGTGATAGACGAAATCTGACCGTTCGCCCCCTTGGTCATTGCCGTAATCTCGTAATTCTCGGCATCATCAACCGAAGAAATGAGCTGTTTCGTTCCGTTGTCAAGGATGCGATACCACCATATCCTCGTCTTGCCGTCTGCCGTCTTATCCTTCGCTCCAACCATAATCCTTGCAGTAAGGGTTTTAGATGCAGCGTGCTTGATAGGATTCCATAGCACCGTAGGTGGGCTGTCGAGCATAATCTCAGCCCGAGCATTCGTACAGTCTTCGAGATAGAGAGCCTTATTAGCAACGAATGTGTACTTATATCCGCAAACGGGGTCTATCCAGTTTCCTTCAAACCGCATTGTCCGAGGCTTGCCTAGAACTGAGTTCTGCTTGATATAGAGAGTTCCCTTGTTTATTCCTTCCCTCACGGCTTCATATCCAGCCTTTACACTTGCATTCTCACTTGTAGCTACTACCACGATGCCGCTAGATGTCACCTCAGACCATTTAAATGAATCCAGTTGGCTGTTGCAGTTTTGCGTCTCCCCTGGATTATCTGGGTCGATAAGGTAGCAGGCTGGAAACATCGTACAAGGGCGAATGGAGAAGTCGGGAGAGAATGAGCCTTCGATACCATCATACTGCTGTCTGTTGATGATATTTCCAACTATTTCTATGCTGACGGACTGAGAGTAAGCAGTAGGCTGTATCTCCATCATCTTGTCAACGCTAACCGCTAATTCTTTAGCCATATTCTATTTATTTTAAAAGTTCTACATTATTCAGAAACTAACACTCACATCCTCGGAATACATCGTCTCTCCATCCTTGATTTCGGCATTACATCGGAATGTCACACTACCTATCTTGAATGCCGCACCGCCAAGGTCTTCATAAGTCAAATCTACCGACAATCCGCAGTTGGCGTGAGAGAGTGCCCATTTATTATCTGCCGTAGGATTGTTTGTTTCCCTAGTCCATACTACATTGGTCATAGAATCCGTCACGTCCTGATTATAGAGCCTTCCGACAACAGATAACGTTGCGAATACCTTCCAAGAGCCATCAGCATTCGTTGCCATTAGGTCGTTGAGACGGAAGTTCCACAGCTTCGATGATAGCATTTCGAGCGTGAAGTAAGGATTGCCCTCCACGAATGCCCAAGCGGTAGATGAGTAGGTCGGTGGCTTCGTTGTCTTGTCTTCGAGGCACTGCCACTTGCAGCCGAGATAATAGACGGTATCAATCGTCCTGTCACCATTGCGGTATGGATTATCACCTTGCGCCACAGCCAGACTCCACACGCCCCTGTCTCTTGTCGTGTAGATTGGGTTACCCTGATAGTCTATCTGCTGAAACGATGCTGCCATCATCCATTTGGCGTAGAACGCTCCGTCTCGCTTATTGGCGGTAGGGAAGTCTTGGAAGAGGAACGACAGCGCATCTGGCAGCTTGCCCATCGCAAGAGAGTAGTTCGTCTTGTCGATTATAGGCTTTGTAACGTGGTCCATCCACACAAGCAACCCCTCGGACGATGATATATACCAGCAGCTCTGCCTGTCTTCATCCACCGCATTTCCCCAACGAATCAGCCTCGCCAGTTCGCACGGCGGATAGTTCTTCTTGCTAGGACATTCGTTGTCGGGGTAGCATACAACCGTAATGGTATTCGTTACGGTGTTCACCGATAACACTCGCAGCCACATATCGTAGTACTTACCGCTCTCTGCCAAGGTATTGATGGAAGCTAAGACTACATCATTTTCCTTGAATGCTGTGAAGTCGTTATCCCATCGCTTCTGCAACTTCAAGTCATAGGTTACATTGCCGTCCTCCGTTGTTGCAGGAATCTCCGTCACCGTTTCAACCAGACCACTTTCCGTAAAGACAAAGTTGCTTTCCATTGCCGTCTGCCTGTTGGTAATAAGCTCCTTTGCAATAATGGAACTTCGGGATGTAATACTCTCAAACTCCGCATTGCCCAGCTCGTCAATCCTTCCACCAGTACCGAAGAGCATTCCCTGAATGAACTCTCCGAATGTTGCGCCCTTCTTAAATTGAGATAAGTCTTCTGCTGTCAATCCTTGCAGGAACTTCTGAATCTTCTCCCAAGTGATTGTACCCTTGGCGGTGTCGTCCTTTGTCTTGTTTAATCTTTGTTCATCAACAGCTTTTGCTGAAAATACATTATAATCCGTAGGAGTTATGCTATCATAACTCTTAATGATGTAAATCGACCTTCCGCTTCCGCCATTACCATTAAGATAACTCTGTCCATTATAGATAAGTTCTTCTATCTTTGACTCCATTGCATTGAGGCGGGAATACGAAGGCTTTTCTCCAACATAATACTTCGCACCATCAAAAGGAATATCAAGGCTGAATTCATAACCGATAATTCTTGAAGCCCTATAACTGTCACCATAACCTTTATTATAAAGATTTACTCTGTCTCCTACTCCATGCAAGTTACCCCTACCATGATTATAGGAATAGTTAGCCTCAGCGGTACATGTATATGTCGTAGGGTCTATCACGGACTTCTTCAAATCCTTTATGGCATCCGTCAGCAACTCATTGGAAGCGGAAGAAACTAAAGTATCACCCAATTTGGTAGAATCCCAATTATAGAGAACAAAAGTATCTCCATCCTTCGGGTGCAAAGTTATATCCGGCAAGAAACGACCATAATCCTCATTAGCAACAATCTCAAATACCTGCGACTTAGGATTTATCTGTTCTTTTCCATCCTTAAATATAGGATTTCCATCATCATCTAAAAGTATTTCAGGAACTCCATCTGGATTAAACTCACATTCGAAGTCCATACCATTAAGAGAACCGCTTTGGAATACTATATGTAAGTTCTTGCCACTAAGGATATACGCCTTTCGGAAAGCCATATCACCTGTTTTTTCGCCATCATCATTGACAATAGTAAGCGAATTTACACGATAGAAAGTCCGTTTGATGTAATCTCCTTCTTCGGGTGTACTTTCATCTTCTACATCTTTTTCATATGATGTTACCTTAGAAGTCTTGATAAGATTTCTTGGATAAATATCATCATTTGTAGTTACTCCCTCAACATATTGGTCTTCACGGAGTCCACCTACTTGTATATATCCATTTTTCAGTTCAAAGCCATTCTCTGCCAGCATTTGCTTGTTTTGTTCAGAACATTCTGCTGACGTTGGAAGCATAAGGCGTTTTTCGACAACACCATCCTTTGTTATATCTGCATCGGAATCATTCTTGTATCTGCTAGGCAAGTTCCTTGCTGCTCCAAAGGCATATACCCTGTTTGCATAAGTGGATTGGCTTTGTGAGCTTGACATAGAAACGATATTGTCGTTAAGTCTGAAATCAGTAATAGCATTCGTATTCTCACAAGTTCCAAAATGCAGTATATTTCCCTCAAACCACCATTCACAACCAAACGTCTGGGCTATATTCGCAATAGCATCCAATATGCTAGAATTGGAATAGGTTATAAGCTTTGCAGCATTCGCATCTACACTCGCATCTATAACATAAGTATAATCCGTTCCTTCTCCTTCAAAATTAGGGTCATAAAGGTAAGACTTATCTAACTTCGCATAATAAGCTAGATTTTTCATTATCACTTCTATCTGAGTACTAATTTTTGAAGTAAGAGAGAATGTCGCTTCTTGTGAACCTGTATTCGGGCGATACTTCAGGATCTTATTCTTTAACTTACGATAATAGGCATCGAATTGGATTTCATAGGAATATCCAATAGTATCATTATCTTTGGTCTTAGTTAAATCTATAAGCTCAAATCGCCCATATGGTGTTTCGATAAAATCACCAAGCAAGAAATATGTCGGTCTAGAAAGTTTAAACGAAAGCTTACAATAGTGAGACTGCATCAATTCATAATGAACTAATGCATCTTGTGTAACAGGAATTGTACATCTTACTTGTACGTTTCCGCTATTATCGTAGTACTTTATGTCGATTTCCTTGAAAGTTTTCATAATTATCCTATATCTTCAAATTCTTTTAAAGTGAATTTTTCTCTATCCGAATCCGTCAGTTCTCCTCTATTTGTAGGATTGTACTCCACTAACTTCAAACTCTTCTTGCCTATAGAACCTCCTTTTCCCCTTGAATAGCTAGATGATTTTCTTGCACAATACAAACGATAAACATCATCTTTTGATTTCGGAACCTGTATAGTAACAAAGCCATTATCCATAAGCGCATCAAAGGCTTTTACCCTTTTATTGTAGTCAGTATGGTCTCTGCCAATAATGACAAACTCTAATGTAATGCTTCTTTCTGCCTTTTTTGGACGAATAGGAACAACCCTAGTTCCATGCTCAGTTCTTACCTCGTTGGCAATATAACTCTTATTGTCTGCATCAGCCTCTAATGCATCTAAGAATCCACTACCCATCTTTACACGATAGTTAGTCCAAGCATCCTTTCCGTTTATGATAAGTTCATTCGAATTCATGTCAGCAAAGTTAAAAACAAAATGAGGAATAATATTATATTTTTACCACAATGCTTTCACTTAAAATTTAAGTGCAAAAAGGGCGCAAATCCGAGCAGGAAATGCGCCCCCAAAAAACAATAAGCATTTGATGTTATGAAGTTGTATTTTCGCCTCCCTTTACCTTTGCAGCTAACGCAACTTTTTCTTCGGAATCCTTGCGTATCTTTTCTATCTCTTCAGCAGGAGCGTCCGTGAGTGCAAGCATTTGAACAGCAGTCTCTAACGAGAGTACGCCTTGATTATATAGTTCCGCAATAACTTTCCACTTATCCTTTTTGTCATCCTCAAACGGCTCTGAAAATTCGAATTCAACCTCAAGCTTATCCAATTTGCTTCTCATCTCGGGATATAGTTCCTTCATAACGGCAATAATCACATGCGACAATCTACCGACAAGCTCTTCGTAAATTTCCATTCGGTTCGCCCTCTTGATATAGCCCAATACCAACGCTCGCTTTATACCTACACTGGTAAGCGTGCTCATGGCTTTCATTAATTCCGGTGACATATCCGGTGTAAATGTATCAAACAATATAGATTGAGCCAAGTCCTCTTTCTCCGCCTTGCGAATTTCCGAGTTCTGAGGAGGATTGATGTATTCAAACCTAGAATTCTTGCTTGTCAGTTGTATCAGCTTCCCTGGCTTATTCCGTTTAGGAATAGAATGTATCACGTCAGCAGTAGCCGCTGCAATAGGGTCGGCAAAGTAGTTGTTGGTATCTCCAATCTTGGAATCTAGCATCTCTTCACGTTCCATTCTTGGCTCTGCTCCTTCCCATGACTTCGGCTGATGAAAATAAACGCCATTAATCTTTCCGGTTGGATTAGGATACTTATACACTTTCCATCCAAATCCACCACGCTCACAATGATAGTTGAAGACTGATGTAAGTATATCCCAACATTCAATAGTCCTTGCTTCTCGTTTCAAGGAATAGCCTATGGCAAAAGCAAGCATATTCCCGTACTGGTCGAACAGTTCTCTCATTTTGTGCCCTTTTGAACGAGCAGCTACATACACATCAACATGCATCTCTCCATCTTTCTGAGAGAAATTAAAGACTAGCCCACTTTCGGTTTCCGCTCCGGCAAGTCGCTTACATTGGCGTAGCTTGGTATTGAAGTATATACTCTTCAGGTATTTTTTATATAATTCAAAAGCTTCATCATCACCTTCGGTCTTCTTCCACATTATGGGATTACCCAACAAGAAAAACAATTCTACCTCATTGATATATCTTTGTCGTGTTCTTGCCAACTTCTCCGTCCTATATGGTTTCTCTCCCTTTACCCATTTATCTTCACGGCTCATCACCTTATGGGTTTGCGGATTATATTCCGAAATAGCATTATCCACATCGAAATCATGCTGCTCCATCATATTCACGACCGTATCAACATCGTTATCATCCAAACGTTCAAAGATACTTCTCTCCACACCCAATGCATTGAGCGTGAGGTTTCGAAAATATGTCTTTATCTGAATAATTGAATCTACAAACATCCTTATAACTTTTTGAAGCAAAGGTAATAATAAACATAATATCTACCTATTTTATTTGAAAGATGCCTTTCACTTTGTTTTTAAGTGAATAAAAAAGACTATTTGCTACAAGATTTATCTCCAACTAGCAAATAATCTTTTTCCTTTACCTTTAATATTTGTCCACCATTACAATAATTGTTAACTAACTGCCTTATATTTAACTACTTGTATTTTTCTTACAAACGTAAATATATTTGTCATTTAGTACACTCCTAAGTCTGATTTTGACGCTTTTCTTTGCTTCATTACCTTACCAAGCAACACGGCAAGAATGTAGTACCTGGCTGCATCTATTAAATGATTGTCATGGTCTTCAGGTACATTGATATAATTGCCATCCTTGTCCTTAGACCACACATATTTACGGAACTCGTTCTGTAAATGGACAGATTGTCTAGTTGTGAAGATTTCGAATGTCTGCATCTTGTCAATACCAGCTAATATAGAACCAGCACCCTTTTGTGCTCCATATATAACTATTCCACCAAGAGCAACCTCATCTATAAGTCTAGGGTCAGCACTATCCGCATACACAAACAAGCCTTCGTCCGCATAAGGGCGCAAGAATTTTATTATATCACTGGACAACATTTCCGTTCTATAGCAAAGTTCCTCTATGTATAGGCGATTGTCAACGATGCCACACTTTACAATAGCCGTATAATCTTTTGAGTATCCCCAGTCTACACCGATGGCTACTTTCCTTGCATTGCTAGGGAACTTATCAACGATGCCAACATGCTTGAAGATTGCACCCTCTGACACGTCAGACCATCTACCTATCATTATATGAGCATATTTCTCCGGTTCATTCTCCTTCATCTCTAATACCTCGTTAAGGAACTCCGGTGACAGATGCTTTATGTTATCAAGATATGTAGTATGTATATGAAGTACTCTTGGGTCTGTGCTGATCTGGACAGGAACACCATCAAAATACACCTCTTTATGTGTCTTTTCTATAAAACGCTTATATACCCAATGGTTGGAATCGCATGGGTTCATAATGATTATTACTCGGTTGTGCAAGCCTTTCTGACGGATTGAAAGCATGATGCGCTCAAAATCCTCCTCACTCGTCCATTCCTCAGCCTCATCAACGACAAACGTAGTCACACCATGAATAGACTTTAACTTAGCAGTCTGATTACCACTAGCCGTATGAATACCACGGAACATGATTTCTGCACCTGTCATCTTATTGACTATATCGGTCTTCGTATTCTTGAAGTAATCCTGTGTACCATCAATCTCTATCTTCTCTTTAACCTCTGGAATTACGGAAATAGCGGCACTCACCATCGTATAACGTGTGTAAAGAATCTTATGCGCTATCTTTCTTTCGGCATTGTATTCAAAAGTAAGTCTTTCGATAAACTGAGAGGCAGAGAAACTTTTTCCTGACGCACGACTTCCTGTAATAAGATAAATGAAATGTGTCGTGTCGTTATACAACGGATAATAAACGGAATGTGTTTTAGCCATTACTCACCCTCCCCTTGCTCTTCTGCTTCCTGCTCTATCTCTCTTTCAATCCACTTGTTGACGGATATACCTTTCTTAGGGTCAAAAGGAATGCCCTTTTCCTCTTCATCCTTCTTACCTCTCTGTATCTCTCTCCAAGTCATATCGTAATGGAATAGCCAAGTTGAAAGAGCTTGTACGTTAGGTGGAGTCTCCTGCTCAGTTTCTCTAGTTTCCACTACTATATCATCTGTCATAACTCCATCTACAACCATGTGTCGTTTGGTGGTTGTCTTGCCTTTTACTTTGACACCTCCAAGGGCGCATTTAAGGAATCTGCCACGCACGATTGCATTAATAAACTCTCTGCCACGCACGAGGGATTGAGTTATTCTTTCGCCTCTTTCCGCATTTTCGTCTTCATTCCAATTCTCGTATTTTCCGTTTTTCATTCGGTTGAAGACCTGTGGATTTAGGTCAACCCCAAACTTCAAACCAAGGGCGTAGGCAATTTCAGAATCCTTCTGACCTTGCTTTGCAAGCTGTTCTATCTCATCGTAGAAAGCATCGCCATTGTAATCAAATTTCGGTTTTGCCATTTTCTTGTATTTATTATTGTTTCGCTATATATTGGGCAGATGGGATTTATACCTTGCCTCTAAACTTGTTATACATATAGAAAGGAACGGCTAGAATGAACATCGGTATTGCCAATACCATAGTTATAGCCAAGTTCACAATCTTCATTAATCTTTTCTTGTTCTCCTTCATAATCTTTCGATATTTATGAGTTGACCAATTGTCCTATCTTGTTTATCAAGGGGGCAAAAAGACACGATACCCATATATTGAACGCTTTCTTTCTCCTCTTGCCAAGAAACATAGAAACAATCATAAATGGAATGAGCATAACTATTGTTATTGCCGCTATTATGTACCCTAGTAATATTCTTATAATCTTTTTCATTGCTTATTCGTTTATATTCGTTTTGCTACTTTCATAAGCATTTCTCCCTTTATTACCTTATCGGTTTCGATAAAGCCAAAGGTGCTCATAAAACGCTCCTTGTTCTCTATATTGTCAAAGGAAAGCATGACGTAAGACTCGGCTTCTAAAGCTTTTTCCGCTGCCTTGGTATTTACCTCTTTCTTTACTTGTTGCATACGCTCTTTATTCGCTTGATATTGAGCCTCTTGCTGCTGATTGGCTATAATTTGATTTTGCTCAATCTGTCGTCTCTGCTCTTCTTGCACTTCCTTTGGTGCTGGCACTTTTCTGTTTTCGCTTTCTTGGGCAAATGGGTCTAGTAAGGAATTGAGTTCTTTGCCTAACTCGTCTTCGCCTTCAGTCTTTACCATCGCATCATATCCGAATAGAGAAAGGTCTTCTTCCGTTAATCCAGCATCCATATAGTTTATGTCCGGCAGTAATTCACGGACTTTCATGTCATCCCATTCTCCATGAGCATTCTCGGAATTAAGCATGAGATTCAGTTCAACTTCGGCCTTGTAATCGACATCTATAGCCTCAGCCAAAAGAGCATAATCCTTTTCGGGATAGCCCATAATCTCATCCATTATGGTTACCTTTTGGTTGCCGCCTACGATGGTCATTGTCTGCTTATTGACGGTTATACCACCAACAACGCCATATTTCCTTATGGAACGTTTCAATGTAATTTTCTGCTGCGGTGAAATCTTCCTTGGATTATATGGTGCTATCTGCACTTCGGAGCGTTTAAACTCTTCTTGCTTGCCTGTGAAATAATCTCTTGGTTTCGTCATCTTATCAACTCATTGTTTCTTGCAAAGGTATGAATAATAATTGTTTAAAAGAAATGTTTGTCTGCGTGTCTTTTCACTTTGTCTTTTTAGTGAAATAACATATCGCAGCAACATGTTAATTGGCTTTTATTTTGGTTACTTTTGCACAAAAAAAGATATGGGAGACGTTGGAAATAATGGGGCATATGCTAGGCTGAGAGCACAAGCTACCTCTATGCGGAGAAAAGCCGAGTCGGTTGGTAACAAGCTACAAGCTATAGCTGAAGGTATAGCTAAGAAGTATGGAGCAAGGGTCACTCCTATCAATTACAAGAGTGTTGACTCCATTGTACGCAAGGCTAAGGGCGAGGCTAATGGTATTAAAGACATTAAGGACTCGTACAGAACAACCATCATCGCAGATAAAGGGTCAATCCCGAAAATCATAAAAGACCTTAAAGGCAAATATAAAGGCTTTGAGTTCGTTAGACTCAAGGAACAGAAACTGGATACTGGCTATTCAGGAAACATCATCAATATCCGGAACAAGAAGACCGGACTTATTGGTGAGATACAAGTTAATACAGCTAAGATGATTTACGCCAAGGAGAATTATTCGATAGCCTATAAGCTGTTGGGTGGGAAGACCATGCGAGAAATCTACAAAGAGACCAAGAAACCATCCGGTTGGGGACATGCATTATACGAGCAAAGTAGAACCGCCAAGAGTAACGGAGGTAAGAAGCAAAGGTCGGTATCTATGCAACAAGCTTACTATGCTACGTTTCAATAATTAATATATTTAAATTTCAAATAATAAACATTAATTTATTTGCAAGTTTAATATATTTTTTATATCTTTGCATTGTAATAAGGAGATAAAGACTATGAACAATAAAGATAAGAACAAAATCAGCCACCTCCTTAAAAACGGAGAGTCGGTTTATGTTTACTATTGGGAGGATGACATCGTTGTCCGTTATCAATATGTAAATAAAGAACTTATGTGTTACCCTAAAGGTAAAGGACGTAAGCCAAAGGAGTTTAAGTTTAATGAGAACACCTATGCACAAGATGCTCTTGAGTTAGGTGAGTTAATAACGAAAGAAGAATATGAAAGATTCTGAAATGATAGAATTGTGCCTTGGTATCGCTTGCAAGGCGCACAAAGGACAGATTGATAAGGTTGGATTGCCTGTTATATTGCACCCTATCCATGTTGGAGAAATGGGTAATAGTACCGAAGAGATTTGTGTCGGATTTCTCCATGATACGATTGAAGATACAGATATGACCTACGACAAGCTGTTATCACTAGGTGTTAGAAAAGACATTGCCGATAGTGTATGTGTCCTAACCCACAAGGAAGGTATTCCGTATTTTGACTACGTACAATCAATCATTGACTCAAAAGATATGGTTGCAATACAAGTCAAAATCAACGACCTGCATCACAACCAATCGAGAGCTAAGAAGTACGGATTTCAAAAGCAATATGAAAAATGTACTACGGCATTGTCAATGATGGGAAGGTTCTTTTCACATGAAGAAGGACAATACTACCCATCATTTGAATATATTCCTTAACTAGTACGCTTACGTGTATAATCCCAGCCGTATTCCTTTGCTACTTCACGAAGGGCTTTGTTCGAACTAACAACATCAGCCCTTTCTTTAGAAACATTATATTGCTTCTTGCTTATTCTTCCGGCTTCATAATCCGCTCTGGCTCTTCTAGCGTATTCATAATAATAACTAACTTTCTTTGTTTTTATTAATTGAGCTACATATAAAGCTTTGTTTCTTGTCTTAATACCCCATCCTTCTTTGGGTCTCTTTAAGGAATAAGTATAAGTACCCGTAATGGCTCTTATTTCTGATGCATTATGTTGGACTGCTACAGAAATATCAGCTCCACTGAAAGTACGTCCTATTCTTCCCGCAATATTATTACTTAACCCTTCCCCAGGGTGATTATGCGTCAATATCGCATCCTTATAATTGTAATATTTTGGTAATTTCGTACCAGTAGAAGTACCCCTTGTGGAATGGCTTTATCTCTTTTCCGTTTTGGTCGAAAGCATAAATACGCTCGGTCTTCAAGTTTCTAATCTTTGATTCAGACTTAGACAAAGCCGCATCCAACCCACGGCTATGTCCGGCATTGATTTGCCTATCCGCTCTTTCGCCTCGTTGAGGTCTGCCTCTATATCCTCTATCTGCCATATATAAATCTCCTTTTTTTTATTTGCAAAGATACAAAATTTGCAAGGAAGTACCTAAATATCAAAGGTTTACAACTTCACTTATCTATATTGTGCAATCATTCTTTATCTTTGTTGTATTTAACCTCAACACCAATCATCGTTTGTTTCACAAAAACAGCCTTGCAAGCCAATAGCTTACCACTTTTGGATAATTCTTTATCCTTGTACCTAATATCATACTTGCCCATATGATAATCGTAGCAAGCATCAATACAGCTCTCTACAAGCTTCTTCTCTGCTTCGAAATATGGCATTTCCTTCTTGCTCACTTTCGCAAGCCACCCACCACCTTGTATTAGGTCGAATATTCTTGAATACCCATCACGCAAGCCATTGCAATATGCAGCATAAAACTGCACTTTCTGAAGAGAAACTTTTGTACCTTGTTCCAACAACTTGACAGCCAACGCCCTAGCCTCATCATCTTGGCTCTGCTCTAGTATCTTCATTGCATGGTTTACAACTCTTCTTTCCTGTTCTGTCATGTTATTTAGAATTTAAGTTTTTCAGACACTACTGTCCAATAAAAAAGGGCAATTCGATCTTTGAAACAGTTGAATTATAGT
>OGHM01000053.1_pt1 | contig 66024 bp, 47 predicted proteins | sample 1571531 | NCBI WGS metagenome assembly OGHM01 (sample SAMEA2582031, study PRJEB24529) | metagenome | biome: Human gut stool | place: China | collected 2011 | reverse complement strand
TGCACTTCTTGCTCTGGCAAGCGGCAAAGCCGAGCGGAGACAAGTGCACCCCCTTAAGTTTACTTCACGATCTTAACGCCGTTCACAACGTATACGCCGCGCTTCAGCGGGCGGAGCGATGTGGCATTCTTCATCACGAGCTTGCCGTCTACGGTGTAGACATCAACCGGATGCTGAGCGTTGATTGTAACGCCGTTGATAGCAGTCTGGCAGTCGTCAGTAGAAACGCTTACCGACTCGCCACCGGTGTACACAGCCGAAACGCTGTAGCGTGTAGGCTCTGCCTGCGGGTCGTAGTTGACGGTGTAAGATGTAGCGGTAGCCGGAAGCTGCTCAATCATCTTGTCGTTGCGATATACGCGGAAGCCTTCGAGCTTGCCGAAGCCAGCCTTGTAGACGATGTCGTCGAGCAGCAGCATGTAAGCGTTAGCTTCAGGTGTAGCGCAACGAATAGCGAAGTAGCTTGCGCCCTCAGGCAGGTCTACTGTGTAAGAGTCCCACTTGCCGCCGCTGTGTGTGAAGGTCTCGAGCTTCTTGAAGTCGGCATGGTCGTTGGTCTTGTCAGAGTAGTAAACCTCGATGGTCTGCGGATAGCGGATGTTCGACGGGTCTGGCTGACCGTTGTTAGCCCAGAAGAGCACAGTCTGCGCCTCGCCAGAGAGCATCGGCGAGATGAGCCAGTTGTCGGCGTCGTAGTAAACGAACTTCTTGTTGACAATCTCGCGAGCGAACATAGTCATCAGACACTTCTCACCGCCGTGAGGCTTGAGAGTGAAGTTCTGCGAAGTGATACCATCCTGGATAGCATCCGGGTTGAACACGATATAGTTGTACAGCTCGTTCTCATGCGGGAAAGGCATACCCTGCGAGCCCCACAGACCGCCGGTCTCACCACTCTTGATAGAAGAATAGGTAGTCCAGTCGCCGAACTGGTTGATAGTCCAGTTGTCGTAGTTCTCGAATGTCTCGCGATTCTGGATGCTTGCCGGAGTCGGAACGCTCCAGTTCATGGTGAGCTTGCTTGCAGCCTGGTCGTTTGTAGCCGAGAAGTTCTTAGGCGAAGGAACGCCCGACTCAGCGAGGTCCGCCATGCAATTAGCCGTATTGTCAGCCTTATACTGGTCAGCAGCATACTCTACGTCAGCCACGAGGCGCAACTTAGACGACTGGCTTGTAACGTTGCTCTTCACGTCTACGGTGAACGACTTAGTCTGGAGCGGCTTGAGCACCTCTGTCACGGTCTGGTCGAACGCCAGAGCGCCGTCAGCGGTGAGCATCACGCGATAGTTTGAAGCATCCTTCTCGCCGTTGTTCGTCACCGTTACCGTAGCCTTGCCCGACACGCCTCTCTTCATCTTGGCAGGAGCCGAGATGCTCACAGCGAGGTCGTTGTCGTAGATGCTGCGAACACAGATATCGTCGATGCGAACAACGCCGTATGTGTCAGCCTCGCCTACGAAGGTAAGCATCACATAGTCTGCCTTAGCCATCTCAGCCGGAATCTTGAACGATGTGCGGCGCCAGTCTTCAGCCTTTCCGCTGAGCTTAGAGTAGTCGACGGTGCCGATGAGCTTGCGTGTGCCGTCAGGAGTCTGAGCGTACACCTTGAGAACGCAGTTCTTGCCGGTTGTGCCATTGTAGCTGAAGAATACAGCCGGGTTGTTGGCGCCGGCGAGTGCTATCTTACCAGAGCTGAGGTCGGCAGTGCCGCCCTTGCTGAACGATGTGAACACGCGGCAGTAGCTGTCGCCGTCGCTTGAGGTCTGTGTATTAAGGAGGAAACCGATGCCGCCTTCCTCGTCGAGACCGAGCGACCACCACAAGCTGTTAGCCTCGCCCTCAGCGAAGTGAGAGGTGTACGGCAGCGTGTAAGCCTTGCCGGTGACGATTGGCGAAGACATTACGTGCTCGCTCTCGCCCTTGCTGTTCTTTGCACCTACAGAGTAGAGACGCACAGCCTGCTCGCCCTCGGTAGTGTTGAACTTCTCGGTGAACGAGTTCTCTGTAGCCGAGCCAATGAGCTGCTGACTTGTTACGCCGTCAGAGATGCGCACGCGGTAAGCGTTGTATGTTACGTCGTTGGTGATGACAGCGCCACCGTTTGTGCCGCGATTAGAAGCCTTGTCCCATGTGAGCTTCACGCCGGTCTTCACGTCGGTAGCGTTCACGTTTGTGAGCGGAGCCGGCTTGTCGAGACCTACGTATCCGGCGAATACGGTCGGTGTGCCTGCGCCTGCTGCGGTGTAGGCTGTGATGGTGTAGTTGTTGAAGCCAGCCACCGGCGAGTTGTCCTCGCAAGAGAGAGTAGCACCAGCCTTGCTTGCGCCGAACTCCTTAACGGTTACGCCGTCGCGCGACACTACAACCTTTGTAATATCTGCAAGCGCCTTGCCTGCTACGGTCTTCTTCGGCAGTGTGAAGCTGAGAGTAGCCTTCAGCGCTGTTGTTGGGTCGGGAGTGAAGGTCAAGTTCTCCACGGCAGCCGGTCCGTTGAGGTGTCCGTTGTCGATGATAGAGAAGTCCTCCACGTAGATATAATCCATCGCCTTGTCGCTGATGGCGTGTATGCCAAGGAAGAACTGCTGAGCGGCAGAGGTGCGAATCTCACTGTCGTATGTAGTGCTTGTAGCCGGCAGCTTTGTAGCAGCGAGGAAGGTGTTGGTGAGACTTGCTACGTCCTGCTTCGTGCCCCACTTAGCCTCTATCTTCTCGGGGAAGTAAGCGCTTGAAGAGCGTGCTGTGAACGCCACCTTATAAGAGTGGTTAGCCTCGAGCTGTATGGTCGGAGTGATGAGCCAGTCGTTGGCGCTCTTGCTCGCAGAAGCTGCGTAGTAAGCGCTCTGCTTTACCTCGTGCCAAGCCCATGTCTTGCCGTCGTTGTTCGAGTCGACAATCTTGAAGAGGTCGAACGCAGCCTCTGTAGAGAAGTCCTCGTAGTAAGGCGGCACGATGTTGTCGCCGTAAGAGACGGCGCCGGTGCGACGCTCTGCGCCACGCTTTGTGCCGTTGACGGGGATGATGCCGTAGTAGTAGTTGCGCAGGCTCTTGTCCTTGATAGTCTCCGAGAACGACGAACCGCTGATGTTTGTGCCTACGGTCTTTGCGTCGGGATAGCGCACGATGTCGTAGCGCAGCTCGCCGAGGTAGCCGTTGTGTACTGAGCCCGAAGGCGTGCCCCATGTGACGGTTGCCTTACCTGCGTCGTCAATCTTCAGACGTGCAAAAGACACCTGGTTAGGCTCGTCGTAGCCTACGTATGCCGATGTCTTGGCAGCCTTGCTCTTGCCTGCTGCATTGGAGAATGTAACGGTGAAGTTGTTCAGTCCTTCAGGAGCGGTGATTTCCTTGGTTGTTGAAGAGTTGGCAGGCATTGTGCCGGTGAGCACCTCTGTCTTGCCTGAGCGTACCGAGTAGTTCACGTCGCCGCTGAGTGTCTGTCCGCCGTATGTCTTCGACGGTGCTGAGAGCGACGCCCATCCCTTTGTTGAGGGTCCGTCGAACTTCACAGAGAAGCCTGTAGGTGTGCCCGGCGCTGCTGCGTCGGGTGTTGCCTCGGGTATAGCCATACCGAGTATCTGCTCGTTGTGCGGGAAGTCGGCGATGAGTGTTGCCTTACCGGTCTTGAGGTCTACCGAGTAGAGTGCGCCCTTGCGCTCGGCGTCGTATGCAGCCCAGTAGAAGGTGTCGTCGTCCTGGTCGATGGCGCCGCTCTGGGTGTAGCTCTTCTCTGACGACGGAGCCACGTATACGCCGGTAGGTCCAACCTCGGTTTCTTCGCCGGTGATGGTGTTGAGCTCGTAGAGAATGCCGTCGGTGGCGATGCCGTAGACGCGCTCCTCAGAGCTTACGCCCATTGCCACGAACTTGTGTTTTGACGGACCTATCGTTGTGCGGTCCATCTCGTTGTAGTCGATGATGCCGAACTCGAACGACGACATATCGCTGGTATAGAACTGGCCGTATGCCTTGCCGGTGAGCTGACTGGTGGCTGTGGCTGTAGCGATGAGCGATGGGTCGCTAACGAGTTCGGGGGCGAACTCAGAGTGCCAATTGTCTTCGGTGTTAAACTGATAGTACATCACGACGAGCTTGCCCGTCTCCTGCGACATCGAGAAGTGTACGGCGTGGTACTTGCCGTCGTAGTAGGAATATCCGCCGTTAGGCGACATAGTGCGCGAGTCCTCTGTCTTGAGGTCACGGAAGTTGCCCGCCGTTGCTGCGTCGAACGCCATGTAACCAATCTGATTGCTGGCTGTAGGGTACGCGTTGGCGTTGTTCATGTAGCCCCAGAGGTCGCGGCTGGCTGCACGCGCTGCTGCCTTTAGCGGACTGAGGAAATTAGCACCGGCCTTCGCGGCCTGTGCTTTTGTCTGTGCCGATACCGGAAAAGCCGCCATAGCCAGTGCTACGGCAGCTATCGCTGAGGCAACAGAACGTCTGTTTCTTCTGTTCATAATATAGTATTTGATGTAAGTTGTTATGTCTTTGATTGTTACAAGTAGATATATTTTGCAAAATTAGACATAAATGCGCAAGTAGACAAGCATAAAAGGTTTATTTAACACAATAAGCCCGTGTTTGGTCGCGCAGGTTCAACAAATCTACCACGATGTTCACTATGCTCACTACCGCAAGGCATACAAGGCCCGAGACGAGCACGAGCGCTGCATATCGCGAATACTGTCCGAGTGCTACGAGCAGGGCGTTCTCCACGCCGAACGAGAAGAGTGGCTGTTCGGCTGGCATGGCGAGCATCAGGGCTATAGCGCCTCCACCCAACACGATGCCCAGCACGAAGGCAGCGAGCATGGCGTAGCGGTAGCGTCTGATGCAGGCTTCTTCGTGCTGCTTCAGATACTCCACGGCGTCGAGGCGCTTCTCGAGTTTGGCGATGAATGCGTCGCCGTCGTCGAAGGTGGGTCGGGCTGCGAGGAAGAGTTCCTCAAGTGCTTTATCTTTCTTCATACGTTCAATATTGTTTTAAGGTTGTCTCTGCCGCGCGAGAGCTGCTTCTTCACGGCGTCTACGGTGCAGTCGGTGATGTCGGCTATCTCCTTCACCGAGTAGCCGCTCATGTAGAACATCACCACTGCCGAGCGCTCCTTCGCCGAGAGTGTGGCGAGCGCCATGTACAGCTCCTGATGGCGGAAGGCTGAGTCGGCTGTGGCGACTGACGCCACGGAGCGCGCCGCGCTGATGTCGTCGAGCGTGCGCATGCTTGCCTTGTGGTTGAGGAAAGTGTTGCGCGCTATCTTTAACAGCCATGCGCGGAACTTGCCCTCGTCCCTATAGCCAGCCGACGAGAGGTAAGCCTTCACCAGCGTTTCTTGCGCTATGTCGTCGGCGTCGTCGCGCTTGCCGCAGCAGAGGGCTAGCAGAAAGCCTCGCAACGCCTCCTGCTCGCTCTTCACAAGTGCTATGAATTGTTCTCTCGTCATACGTTGTTATTCTTGCTTCATGTTCTGCTGCTCTGCCTCCATCTCCTTGGCGAGCATACGGCGGCCTACGAAGTAGCTCACGAGGAAGGCGATGCCGATGGCTATCAGTGCCGTGCCAGCAATGAGGAGAATTTCCTTCTGCACGCTGAGGAAGAAGTAGAGCAGTACGAAGGCTACGCCCATAAGGCAGCAGAGGCAGCCGTGCTCGAGTCTGGCGAGCAGCTTCTCTTTGATGAGCTTATTCGACTTTTTCATGCGCTTCACGAGGTCTTCTACGTCGAGGTTGGGGTTCTTCTCTAATGCGGCGAGGATTATCTCCTTGCGGTTGCGGTCTGATGCCAAAGCACTTTTGAACACGATTGCTACAATGGCTACGGGGAGCACTACTGCCACTCCTATCGGAATTAAAATCTCTATTAAGGCGTGTGCCAAAACTACATCCATAATCTTTTGTCGTTTTTAATTGTTATACTTGTTATTTTTTATGTCACTATGTGCAGAAGCGGTGCGTTTGCTGCCTTTTTCTAAAGCGGCTTGTTTGTAGCTTCTTGCTGAACCAGTTCATTTATATAACAAGCGGCACGGGCAAAAGGTGACATTGCACGAGCAAAAATAATGAAAACGATGAAACATATATTAATCTTTATAATCTCTTCTGTTCGTCCTTGCCTGCGCCCTGTCCCTTATACCTTGAGCGTTTGCTGTTGAAGAAGTAGTTCAATTGCAGTTCTACGCCGCGTGTATAGGAGGTGCTGTTCTTGTTGCCCTCAACCCTCAGCGTGCGAATGCTCCAGCGGTCGCGCTGACCGTTGAAGATGTCGTTCACATAGAGGTTGCAGGTGAGCGTTCCGTTGAGGAAGCTCTTGAACGCACGCATATTCACCGATGTGTACGACTTGTGCTCCTGCGATCCGCTGTCGTAAGCAGATACCGCAGCGCCTTGCAGAGAGAACCACAAGGTTTTGTTGATGACAAACCGGTTCATCAGACTCGCCAGGAACTGCGGCTTGCGCAACGCTGACAGATAGTCGTATCTGCGGGCGTCAAAGAACTGCTGGTCGTAGGCTAATATCAGTTGCGGCTGATAGAAGCCGAACTTCGGCTGCATGACGAGCGACACTCCGAGGTTCTGCTTGTGGTCGATGTTGCGCCAGTAAGAGTAGGAAGCCGCCTGCTGCTTGTAGATATCGTACATCCAGATCATGTAGTCGCTCGTATAGGTATAGTCCAGATTGAGGTTTATCCACTTCCACATCGCCATAAACTCCACCTCATGGTTGATAGCCGGCTGCAGGTCGGGGCTGCCGCTCTCGTAGGTGAAGCGGTTGTCGTACTGCTGATAGCTGCGCAACTGACTGTAAGAAGGTCGTTTCGTCTTCTTGCTGTACGCCATCTGTATCGCCCAGTCGCCCTTGTTCCATCCTACATAAGCGTTCGGGAAGAAGTCGTTGTACTCGCGGCTGACTTCCTTGTCGCGCACACCAAATGAATAGAAGTCCGACTTCACGTGCTCGTATCTGATACCGGCACCAGCCATCCAGTTGCCGAGATTGAGTCCGTAGGTCAGAAATCCGGCGATGTTGTTCCCCTTCATCTTGTTCTCCGAATCGTCGATGTAGCCCTCGGGGTTGTGGCTTTCGGCATTCACATGCGAGCGGCTCTGCTCTGCTCCGAACGACAGCTCTCCCTTCCAGAGTTCTCTCGTAGCCGCAGCCTTCCACGCCCACATCCTGCTGCTTTGGCTCGACGATGTGTTGACGGTGCGTTCCTCAAGAGTAGAGCTTTCCTCTGCGATGTGCTGTCCTTGCTCCACCTTCGAATGAAAGTACGTACCGTCGAGGTCAAGATGCCATTTACCTATCTGTCCTACATAATATATGTCGGCGTTCTGGTTGTTGCTATCGTAGTCGTATGCGGTCTTTTGGCTGACTTCGCCTTGCAGAACATCGTTTCTGAATACGTTATAGTTGGAATTCATCGACGCGTCATATTTCAATGTCTTGTTCAGACTGACAGACATGCCTACGGAATGGTCTTTGCTGAAGTCGTAGCTTAGACTTACCGACGGCAGGAAAGACTGGGTGCGACATGAGAACTCGCCGTGCTGAACGGTCTTTTGCTTATAGTCAGTCATATTCAGCACACTCGTGAAGTCGGTTTTCTCAGCAGAAAAATTGTTGTTGTAATAAGGATAAAGGTTCAGTTCGAAGCCTTTCTTGCGATAAGTGGCAGACACGCCTCCCGCTTCGGCAAGCTCCTTGAAGTAGCTGCCGCGAACGGGTACAAAGAAACTCATAAAGTCTTCAAGACGCTTGATGGTGGTGATGTTGATAACCGAGCCTACTCCTGCGCTATAGCGTGCGCCGGGAGCCGTGATCACTTCCACCGACTTGATATCCTTTGAGGTGAGCTGGCGTAGTTCGGTGTCGCTCTTCAAATGTCTTCCGTTTATATATATCAGCGGACTGCCTTTTCCGAAAACATAGACAGCTCCCGACGAGGTTACATTCACACGCGGCAGCTCTGAGAGCACGTCGAGTGCTGTTCCTGCCTGCGAAAGCAACGATTTCTGAACGTCGAAACTCATTCCGCCCGGCGTCATCTTCATGGCTGGGCGTGCCGCTTCTACCACCACTTCCTTCAGAATGTGGCTGTCGTGGCAGATCACGATGTCGCCCATTCGTTCGTCCTTTACGGCAAGAAACCTTGTCTCGTATCCTACGCACGACACCTTCAGCAAGCAGCTGTCTTGGTCGTACGAGATAGAGAACGTGCCGTCGTCAGCCGTCGTCACGCCATTGATGTATGTGGAATCAGCCGAAAGTAATACTACGTTCACGTAAGCTACCGGCTTTAAGCTCTCGTTGACTATACGACCTGTCGCGTTCTGTGCTTTTGCAGCGATAACTGCCAAGCACATTGCGGTTATGATTAGTGCTCTTTTCATTGTGTGTTGTGTTTTACATGTTCGATTTCATTTTTATAACAAAGTTACAGAATTACTTTGTATTATAGACGAGTTTGCAAACATTTTGATGCAGAAAATCTCTTTCGATTCTTTATATACAGCCCATGTCTGATGGCATGGGAAGATAATTCACGTATCTGTCTTCACATGCAACTAATCGCTATTTTATCCCGAATTGGGGTATTTTATCATAAAAAATTTCGATATTTATTCTTCATTTCTTAAATTATTGCTATTTTTGCAAGGTAATTTGTAACAAACAGACTGAGTCTATTGTTTAATTACAAGAATTATATTGTCTAACTTTTAAAATTTACAGAAGAAACAGATAGAAAAACAAGAATGAAACGCTAATGGTTTTGCAATTATGAGAATTGCGACCTGTCAATGGGATTTAATCGGGGAAGACACAATTCCTCGCAATCATTAACAATGCGTTTCCGTTCTATACTTTTGATATTGAGCTTTATTGCTCTTGTTCTCTAATCATGAATACCGCCAATCATTCAACGCATGAGAACAAGTAGTAGGAAGGTTCACGCTAATAAGGCGTGGACTGTTCCTCGCTTGTTATGCGTTCAGGTCACTTGGCGGTAACCTATGATTAGACAGGCAGAGGAACGGTTACACGCTTTTTTTGTATACATAATCCTATTGACCCACAGACAGTCACTTTTTTTACTAACCAGGCACAACACGCTAAAAAAACAACACAAACCGTGCGTGCCACAAACAAAATTATGTATATGAAAAATTTAAAGTATCTGTTCTTAATGCTTTTTGCCGTACTCGCGTTCGCATCGTGCGAAGAAGAAAACGAAGACAAGGAACCAACATTCTCTACCTACTTCAAGATGAGCATAACCAACTGCGAGCGCGTAGGCGAAAATCTCAAAGTCGACTTCACGATGAAGAACATATCGGGAGAAGACCTACAGCAAGTGCAGCTCAACGGCGGCAGCGTATGGGACATGTGTGAGGACAACACCGGAAAGCAATACTATTCGGAACTTTCTATCGGCGGAAGTTGGCAGACAAGCGTGCGCACCCCGATGCGCAAGGGTGAGAGCTTTACGGGATCATTCTTAATCAAAAACTTCAACACATCTACCAAAGCCAACAGACTCAACCTTATATTCAACTGCTCATGCCAGACTCTCGAATTCGACGGACGAGGAGAGATTGACAACATTAAAATCGTCGACAACCGCATTCTGTTTGACGGCATATGCACCAACGACCTCGGACTTGAATATACGCTCGAGAGCGCCACAAAGAAGACCGTAGACGGAAAGAATGTTGCCGACATCACATTCACCGTGACAAACCACACCAACCAAGACCTGTACGACTTCCAGCTCACCACCGGCAACGCAAGAGACAACAACGACGTGGAATACAACTATATGGGATTATCTCTTAATGGTTACAACTTCCATACAGGCATTGCCACCAAGCTGCGCCAGTCGGCAACACAGCAGTACACCGTCCGCATAGAAAATGTAAAACCCAACGCCAAGACATTCAGTTTCAAACTGTTCTGCAGTGCCAACGACTATCCGTTCGGCGACTATAAAGTTGCATTCCACGATATCGCAGTAAGATAGTATATTATTAAACCAATAAAACATTGCATATGAACAAAGCGACAAAGTGCATGATGTCGGCGCTCATCGCCGCAACGGCAATGCTGTGCTCATGCGGTAACAGCGTAGACGGCTACAACTTCTCGGGCAGCGGCGTGTTGGGAAGCATACCAGAGGCACGCGCCAAGTGCTACGAAGCCTACCATTCGGAGGCAGGCAACATGAAGAAGCTAATGGAAAAGGCACGCGACAAGCACGCCATCAACGTGTCAAGCGACGACTTCCTGAAGGAATTCGAAAAGATGCAGAAGCGCATACACGACAAGATTGGCGACGACACGCGCAAGGCATTGGTTGACGACATGGCAAGACTTGAGTCGGGTAAGGACTTCCCGCTTGAAGACAAGACGGGCATGAAATTCGGCGACATAAGCATTATCGCAAGAGTTGACACAGCCGACGCCATGGGTGGCTATATAACCGTAAAGCTCAAACGTAATGACAACTCGCAGCTCACTCCTGAATTGTATTATCTCGGCAAGGCTGCCGACGGAACTGTGACAGATAAAGGAAGGGCACATTTCCACTCATACCAGAACTTGCAGTTCACAATCGGAGAGTACAACGCCTACTCACTTGACGAGACTCTTGAAGACAACGACAAGTATGACAAGCAGATGCATTATCTCTTGTCGCTCGACAGCATCGCTACCATCGAGCTTGTCGACTACGCCACCTACTTCGACTACACCGATAACCGTGCAACGACAGAAGGCGTGGGTCCTGTAAAGATTGGTGCGAAGATAAGCGATATGCCCGACTCGTGCTACATATACTGCTACAAGGAAGAGATACCGGTTAACCAGCCGGATATGACCGTTTGCGAGTTCAGCAACAAAACGCACACTACCCTCTTCACCGCTATCGGCGACAGCAAGGGAAAGATAAAGAGCATCGAGGTAGAGAAACTGCCGATAAAGCTCGGCGGCAAAGTCGTAAAAACGCATCTGTTCGTAAGAGACGCTGTAGAGATACTGAAGGATGCGGCTGAATGGTCGTATGACTCGGAGTCGCAAAACGCCATAGCCTCGTTCGAGGGCGGCAAGGTGACGATAAGCTTCGGCAACCAAGTGTTCAACGAGAGCGGATGGGCTAAGTACCAGCAGCTGCAGAAAGGTGCGAAAGGCGTAAAGTTCGACTTCAACGACTTCAACGACTACGACACGTTCGAGACGTACACAATCAGGGCTAAATAGCAACAAGAAAAATGAAGAAGACAGACATTATATTTTTGTCAACAATCATGTTGGCATCATCCATCTTGCCGTCTCATGTCTCGGCACAAACCGCAGACGAAGCAAAGGAGACGGCGTTGAGCTTCATGACCCGGAAAAAAGGCGGAGCAGTAAAGCTCTCCACAATTAATATAGGCAAATCCATAGCAAAGGTAAAGGGTAAAGGCGCAACGGCTGCCGACAATGGCGGCGTATATGCCTTCAACGCCGAGGAAGGGGGCTACTGCGTGGTGTGCGTCGGCAACGGCAATACGCAGGTGGCGGGCTATTCCGACAAGGGTTCTATCGACCCCACCAACATGCCAGACGCCATGAAGGTGTGGCTCGCACAATACCGTGAAGCCATGACAGCTACGGACACCACTTCCGAACCGCACTGGGAGGGCAAGACGGTGGCGCCGGTGGCGCCAATGCTCAAGACACAATGGAATCAGGGCGCGCCATACAACTGCAAGTGTCCGTCAGACGGTACGAAGACGGTAGTGGCTGGTTGTGTGCCAGTGGCATTGGCTCAGGTGCTCAATTACTATCATCAGGACCGTAAGGGTGACGGCAAACTGGAGTATGCCGACGTAGAGTCAGAGACCGAATACAACATCGACTACTCTACCACCACCTACGACTGGGACAACATGCTCAGCACATACGATGGCGTAGACGCCACAAAGACACAGAAGGACGCCGTGGGCAAGCTGATATTTGAGGCTGCCGTAGCCAGCAAGGCAAAATTCGGTTACGACGAAACCAGCGCTTACCTTCCATTCGTAGCCCTCAACCGATACTACAACTATGACTGCATGTATGTAAATCGCGAACTGCATTATTATGTCGACATGTTCCACAGTTCCAATTACTACATCTCTACGGACAAATGGATGAGCATGATACAGGATGAGATGGAGGCAGGACGACCTATCATCTATTCTGCAAGCGACGTGAGCGGTACGGCAGGAACCATCTACAAACCCGCGAGAAACCACGCCTTCGTCATTGACGGCATTGACGACAAGAATTATGTACACGTCAACTGGGGATGGGGCGGCGTTGCCGACGGATATTACGACGTGGCTATACTCAACCCGGGCGGAACATTCAATTACGAACAAGGCTATCGTTGCCAGCACTCCATGATTATCGGCATACAGCCACGAACCACCGACTGGCAGGAGGCGTGCTATCAGCCGTTCCACGTGTGCGACTGGGCTGCTTCGCGCGGCGACGCCGTACATGCACCGCAACACAACGCTAAGGCTGCGCCGGCAAGAGCAAGCGAGAGTATTGTGACGTCGAAAAGCGCCATGTATTACTTCATGGTCACCAATACGTACGACTCGAAGAGAAGAAACATGATAACCGTTCTTGCCAATAACGGTCATATAGTGACAAATCTCACTTCCAGTGTCTACCAACTGGACATTAAGGGATGGCCGGAAATCACGCGCTACAATCTTTCAAAGAGTTTCGAGAAGGTGCCGAAAGGTGTGGCTGACGGCGTATACGAACTGCGCATGGCTTATTATGACAAGGACAACAAGCCGCAACTCTGCCCTATGCCGAAGCAACTCATACCTACCCTCGAAATCGTGAATGAAGGAACGGGCATGATAATACGTGGCCTGGAGGGAGAAGATTTTGTGAAGACTCTCACCATCGAAGATGTTACGCCTGCCAGCGAAATATACGCTGGTACACGCTTCTATCTGAACGTAAAGGCATCGGGCGTATCACAGAACACCTATCTGCAGTTCCGTAATGTGGATACTGGCAAACTTTACGGCACCAGCGGATCAAGCTCAGTATCGTTCAATTTCGTCTACAACAACTACACAGCTACAAAAGCCTTCAAGTTTGAGCCGAAGAACGTGGACAACAACTTCACCATGCCTGCCGGACGTTATCAGGTGTTGGTGCCAGAGGGACAGACTAAGGTGGTGATGGGTAAGGACCTATATATAGATGTGGCGGAGAAGCCCGACTATCCTATCCTTGACGGCACAGATCTGGTGTATGTAAACAGCAGTTCTGTAAGGGATAATGATGAACTGAACTGTAAAAAGATTGGTAATTACAGTTGTCTGAATTATTTAGCACCCCAGCTGAAATACGCCAATAAAAACACGAATCCGGTAACCCTGCGCATATACGCTGTAAATCAGGACACCAAGGAGGAGCGACTCCTGACCGTAAAGGAGAACTGGACGGCAGGCACAACAATTCCATACACCTGTCGCCTGTACCCGCTTACGGGCAACTATGAGTTCAAATGCCGTTATGTGACACCCGACGGCGAACGTGCCGGACTGATGTCACGCGACTTTTACGACAAGCCTTCTTATTGGAGATACGAGGTGAACAACGACATAGACGTATCCAATATGCAGCTTATCTCATGCAAAATGACGTCAAACAATGCTCCCACCAGGGCGGCATACGCAGACGACACGCACTATACAGCCAATCTGCAGTTCGATCTGAAGTATCACCACGTATACGCTCGTGAGGACGGAAAGGAAATGAGCAGAGATGCTGTCGTTAAAGCAATATTCTACGACAAGGAAAATGGCGAGATTGTGACAGACTCGGTAAGGCATGTGATATTGCAGCATAACGTAACGCAAACCATCACGCTTACGCCGATGCTCACGAAGAACGCCAAGTACGACGGAATGCTCTTTTTCAGTGAAGAAGACAACAATGGACAATACTATACCTTCGTGGTTACGCCTGACGAGAAAGACATAGCTGACTTTACGGTTGATCCCGAAGCATTCACAGGTATTGGCTCCGTCCGCACGTTTGACAAGGTGTTTGAGATGGGTGATACGTTGAAGGTGTACGGTCTCGACGGAGTGCTCGTCACCACTACAACCGTGACGTCCGACCTATGGCTGCGCCTGCTCTCGACGTTGCCTCAAGGCGTGTTTGTGCTGAAGTCGGGCACAAACACTATAAAGCTCAGGAATTAAAAAGAGCATCCTACTTTTGGCACACTTTTTGCGCAAACGATATTTGCACGTTTTGACCCTTCATATCTCGCGAAAAATCAAAAACAAAATCCGTTGTCGGTTTTTCGCGAGTTTTGAGCGTGCAACGATAAACGATTGTTTTACAATGCGTTGCAAGGCTTTATTCAAAAGTGTGCAATTTTTGCTTCGGCAAAACCCAACTTTTCGTGAGACTTTACATGGTAAAAGCATAGGTTTTACTGGGTAAAGTCTCAAGAATTACAGTGTAAAGTCTCACGAAAAGTTTGTAAAAGCTATCGTTTTACACTAAAAAGTCTCATTTTTTATTGCCTTTCGTTCTACTTTCGCCTTTTTAAACCTAAAAACGCGCCTCTCATTTCTCTAGAATGAACTTTTTCGCGGAGGTGACTTGTACAATATTTGCATGGGGTTAAGCGGATTATCATAAAGTTTTTTTTGAGTATTTTTCGGATTAAAGCGGATGCTAATGTAGGAGGGTATGGCATTCCTGCCGTACCCACGCAGCCACTAACCTCCAGGGGGTGCAGCTGTCTCAGCTGCACCAACAAAGCAGACGGCATTCATTTGCCTGATTGGTGCACTTGAGACAAGTGCACCCCCTGAAAATAGCATCCGTTTAATCTGCTTGTGTATTCAACGCACCCATCGAATCCGTTTAATCAGTTTAATCCGCTGTTAAAATTCCACAGCAAGAAAATCCGATTAATCCGCTTTCAATTCATCGTACCATAACCATCTGTGTGCATCTGTGATATCCGTGGGAGAACATAGCAGCAGAAGGTTCTGTGAATTCGGCGTGTTCTGTGGGAGAATAATAATACAGAAGGCTGCGTGGGTACGGCAAGAATGCCGTACCCACAAGGGGGTGCACTTGTCTCAAGTGCACCAACGTAGTAAAAAGTGTACTGCTTGCTCGGTCGGTGCACTTCTTGCTCGGTCGGTGCACTTCTTGCTCAGTCGGTGCACTTGAGACAAGTGCACCCCCTTAGAGGTATCCTACAACCCCACGCCCCACTTCTTCAGCTGCTCGAAGTCGATGTCGACGAAGCCGGCTTGCTTCAGCGTTACGGAGCGGTTGTGGTCGTTGAGGTAGCGGCGGGCGCCGCAGCGGTATGTAGGATTGGCGAGCGAGAGCGGTATCACGTCAGCAACGCACGGCGCACTGATGCCTGCGATGGAGAGCATCGTCGGGAAGACAGACGCACTCGACTGCACATCCTTCTCACGGTTAGCGTTGAGCGCAGCGACAACGGCAGGATACTCCGCACGGTAGGAAGCCGAGGTCCAGACGAGGAGCGGCACATGTATGCCGTGCGACGCCGGCGTGGGCGAAGCGTGCAGGAAGCGCTTGCGATAGTCGTCAAAGATATTCTCGCCGTGGTCGGACGTGTAGAGCATTGCCGCCTGCGCACCGCTCTTGCCGAGCATCGTGATGATGCTGTGCAGCACGTAGTCGGTCTGCAGTATGGTGTTGTCGTAAGCGTTGATGAGCGAGGGGCGGTTCTTCGGCTCAGCCTCCGTCGGCGTGTCGGGCAGGAACTTGGCGCGACTCTGCGGATAGCGGTCGCGGTAGTTGAAGTGCGAGCCGTACGTATGCAGCACTATCAGCTCCTTCTTGCGCTTCTTGGCGAGGATGTTCTTCACGTAAGGCAGCAGACGCTCGTCGCTGGTCTGCGCCGTCACGTCGCCCGTGATGACGCTCACCGCCGAACGGATGAACACGAAGTCGTCAGCCTCATCGCCGAAGAAGTCGATGAACGAATGGTTGGGCTGCTGGTTGGAGATGAACGAGGTGTGGAAGCCTGCCTCGCGGAACGCCGTGATGAGGCTCTTCTCGCGGTACAGACGCGCGTGGTTCTCGGCAGAAGCCGCAGCGAGCAGCATCGGCACACTCTTGTGTGTGGTGTTCGACTGCGAGAGCACATGGCGGAACACGCTGAGTCCGTCGGTCTTTGAGAGCAGCGGATTGGTCTCGCGCCCGTAGCCGTAGAGCTGGAAGTTGTCGGCGCGCGCCGTCTCACCTATCACGAGCACGTACACCTCGGCAGAGTCGGCATCATGAGCCGAACGGGCGTTGAAGCGGAAGGAGGCTACATCCTTGCGGTAGTCGGCTACGCGTCCGCTCTCGCGGCAGGCGAGGTAGAGGTTGTAGAAGATGTTGGCGGGATAGACATGATCCTCGGCACGATAGTCGAAGTCGCTGTCCTTAGGATAAGCCGCATAGCACAGCGCTATAAGCACGGCGCCCGCAGCCATGCCGCACCATGAGTAGCGGCGCACACGCTTGAGGAACGCTACGTCCTCGGTGCGATGGCGTGCCCACGACATTGCGGCGAGCACGAGCAGCGGCAGGTAGAGGATGAACACGGTAGCCACGGCGGGCACGAGGTTGTTGAGCAGCTCCATCGCCTCGCCGGGGTTGGTGGTGACGAGGTTGAGGAACATGTCGACGGCTATCACGCCGCGACCGAAGAGGTAGAGCAGCACTATCTGGAAGGCTGCGAAGAAGACGATGAGGAAGAGGAACCATACCTGGCGTCCCGTCTTCTTGGAGAGCGTCATAAGCAGCGCGTAGAGCGATACGGGCAGCACGACGTTGGCTACGCAAGCCAGCATGGGCATGTGCTCGGTGAAGCAGAGCGCCACGTTGGGGACAGCGAGCGAGAGCACGATGTAGAAGAAGAGGAAACGGGGAGAGGTGAGGAGACCTAATATCTTTTTCATTATAAATATACTTTAAATAAAGAGGTTGGGGTTAGTTGAGAGTTTTTTTTGTTGAGAATTTAGAGTTGAGAGTTGAGAGTTATGATTACCTTGAGAATCTCAAGAAGGCGCAAGCTGTAGTACATATCATAACTCTCAACTCTCAATTCTCAACTCTCAACTGAGGGAACTCTCAACTAAATATTAAAACGCTTCGTTGATATTGAATATAAAGCTGTGCTGTCCCGACTTACCGAAGCCGTAGTCGAGTCGCACGTTGACATTCTTCTTGAACTCCCAGCGGTAGCCCACGCCCATGTTCGGCAGTATATGCTTCCACTCTATCTTGCTGAACTTCGGGAAGATGGTGCCGGCGCCTACCCACGCCACCACGCCGTTGCGCTTCCACACATGCTGTCGCAGCTCTACCTGCGCCTCCATCTTATGGTTGTCGCGGTAACGGCCCTGGTAGTAGCCGCGCATCGAATAGCTGTCGCCGAGCTGCGCGAGCATCGACCACTCCACATCGCCGAAGTTGAGCTGCGTGCGGAAGTCGGCAGCGAGCGTGGCGCCGCGCCAAAGATGCGTGTAGCCGTCGATGCGGAAGTCGGTGGTGTAGGAGTTGTACTTGTTGCCGATGAACCTCGGGCGCATCAGCTGCATGAACTGGATGTACATGCCTCGCTTCGGCGCCGTGAGGTTGTCGCGCGTGTCGTAGATGGCAGTCACGCCCGCACCGAAGTTGAGCGTCTCGGGGCGTTCGCCGCCAAGCAGCTCCTCACGGTCGAACTTAGTGCCGCGCACATAGTCGAAGTCGACGGTCGGACCGATGAAGAGGTTGTCGGCGGTGCGTATCAGCCAGTCGGCTTTGAACTGCGCCTGCCAGCGCTTCATCTTGCTCTTGTTGGCGTCCTGGTTGCCCATGTCGTAGCCCCATCCCCAGATGTAGCACGGGAAGGAGTAGAAATAGACCGTGTAGTTGAGGCGGTGGGTGTCGCGCGGGAACTTATGTGTGCCGCGCACGCCGAGCATATAGAAGCCCACGGTAGAGACGTCGCCGAAGAGCGACACGTTGCTCGGAGCCGAGAGCGAGTCGGTAGGGTCTGAACGGTAGAGACCGGCAGCCACGAGTCCGATGCCGAACTTGGTGTCGGAGCTGTAGTGGGGTCCGCCTATCACGCTGAAGTCGAAACGCTTGTTTTTCTTCTCCTTGTTGGCGTCGTTGAAGTAGGCAAGGAAGCGGTTGAAGAGACTCTTCTTCTTCGGCTTCGCCACCGTTGCACTGTCGGCAGCCAAAGGCACGTCTGCGGCAGACGCCACAACTACTGCGGTAGTGTCAAAACAGAACGGCTCTGTAGCCCGAGCGGGCTGCAGAGCTATTGTAAAGAGTAAGAAAAGAATCGCTTTTAAGGGGCGCATAACCTCATGTTTTTAAATTAATAATAGAGTTGACAAGGATATCTCAACACCTCACCATCTCAACATCTCAACACCTTAATACACCAGTCCTACGTTGTCTACCCAGAAGGTGTTGCCCACAGTGCCTACGTAAGCACCGCCGTGGCTCGACGAGAACTGTAGCACGATGTGCGTCGGTGTGGCGTCGGCATCAGCCCAGCCGGTCTCCTTCACCAGCACGCTCTTGCCCTTAGAGTTGCGAGCGTAGTCGGTAGAACGCAGACCCATCATCGAAGCATCGTAGAACGACTTGCCGGTGATGTTGCCGTAGTGAATCTCGTAGGTGGCGTCCTCAACCCATCCGTTGGTCGACTTGCCGTACTTTACCACTACGGTGCCCACGCGCTGCGCGGTGATGTTGCCATGCGCATCCTCGTGGCGACGCTGCAGAAGCAGAAGAGCCACGCAGTAGTCTTTGCCAGGCACGGTCGTCACCTTAGAGAAACCGGTCTGACGGATGCGGTTGGCGTTGCCAGGCACATGCACACGGTAGTCGAAGCGCAGAGCCTTGGGACGATGAGTGAACGGAATGCCGAAGTTAAGCGCCTTCGGGCCTTCCTTGGTGCCGGTGATAGGCTCCTTCATGTCGCCGAGGAAGATGCTGCCGGCGGCGAGCACCTTAATATTAATAAGACCAAGCACCTTGCAGGTCTCGATGTGGGTAGTCATTTTGACGCAATGTCCCGAACCGCGGTTGTCGCGATACACCGAATTGTTGGTCTTCGTGATGCCCGATACCTTAGCCATCACGTTGCTCGTGCCCCAAGGCGATCCGCCGAGGTTCACGTATGGGTTGTTACCCTTCAGGGCTCTGTTTGGTCCAATCTCGTAGAGTGTCTTTGTATTGCCGCCGATGACAGCCGACTCGTGAATCTGACGTGTCACCCATGTGTCGAAATTGCCGTACTTGAACAATACGAACTTTCCTTCCGCACTGGCTGAAAGACTACATAAAACGCAAAGCATTGTCACAATGCTGCTCTTGAACATTAATTTTTTCATCTCCTAATTATTATATATGTTGTTACTATTTCATTACAACTGATGTCGCAGTTTCAATGACTACTACTATTACAGTTTGGTTGCAAAGCCGTTAAAAGCCTTGTCGTTAGGCGCAAAGATATACAAAAAAGGCAAATGCGAAAACTTTTTTATCACAAAAGTTTTCCATTTGCCTTAATATTTAATGTCTGTCAACACTTCGAAAGAAATAAAGACGACTTTTAGTAGCTTTTAAGCCAACACGTTTTTACTTGCCCGTAATCACTTCTACCGCTTTGCTCACGATGTGGTTCTGCTCGTTCATCAAGCGGAAGTATTCGTTCATATCCCAGATGTCGCGGGCTATGAGCGCCTTCAGTTGCAGACGCAGCATGGGGAGCGTACGCTGGCGCTCGGCGTCGTCGCGAGGCTTCACCTTCTGGCGCTCGGCTTCGGCGAAGAGCGTGTCAACCATAGCCTGCGGCACCTCGAAACGCTTCATGTAGTCGTCGAACTTCGCGTACTTTGTCTTCAACTCGTCGCGGTGGTCCTCAACGTATCGCAGCGTTGTGTTGATAACGAGCGAGCGGGCTACGAGCTGGCGGTGGAACGCTGTGTACTGTGTGGTGTCGAGCGGCACGAACACGTCGGGCATAATGCCTCCGCCGCCATACACCGTGCGGTGCTTGCGCAGAGTGTAGCAGCGCAGCGAGTCGTTGAAGTGTATCGAGTCGGCAGAGTAGAGTTCGCCGTGCTTGAAGCGCTTCTCTATATCCTGCGCGTAGTCTTCCTTCTCGCCCTTCTCGTAGGGCTTCTGTATGCAGCGGCCCGAGGGCGTATAGTAGTGGGCTACGGTGAGACGTATCATCGAACCATCGTCGAACTCGATAGGACGCTGCACCAAACCCTTGCCGAACGAACGGCGACCTATCACGGTTCCGCGGTCCTGGTCTTGGATGGCGCCGGTGACGATCTCGGCTGCCGACGCCGAATACTCGTTGATGAGCACGCATACCTTGCCCTTCTCAAGGCGTCCGCCGCCACCTGCGTTGTACTCCTGGCGCTTCTGGGCGCGTCCCTCGGTATACACTACGAGGTCGCCCTTCTGCAAGAACTCCTCAACGATGCGCACAGCCGACTGCAAGTAGCCGCCGCCGTTGTCCTGAAGGTCGAGGATAAGGTCGCGCATGCCGGCTTTCTGCAGCGAGTCGACTGCGGTCATGAACTCGCCGTATGTGGTTGCACCGAACGAACCGATGCGAACGTAGCCCACGTGCGGACGTATCATATAGTAGGCGTCGAGCGTGTGTACGGGTATCTTGGCGCGCGTCACGGTGAACGTGAGCAGGTCGGGCACACCGCGACGCTTCACGCCGAGCTTCACCTTCGATGAGCGCGGACCGCGCAGGCGGCGCATTATCTCCGAACGCTCCATCTTCACACCCGATATGATTGTGTCGTTGACGGTGATGATGCGGTCGCCGGCAATGATGCCTACTTTCTCTGACGGACCTTTGCGTACGGGCTGGATGATGAGCAGCGTGTCGGAAATCATGTTGAACTGCACGCCGATGCCGTCGAACGAGCCCTGCAGAGGCTCGTTGAGCGACTTTGTCTCCTTCGCCGTAGTGTACGACGAGTGGGGGTCGAGCTTCTCAAGCATGCCGCGTATGCCGTCCTCTACGAGCTTCTGGTCGTCTACCGAGTCGACATAGAGATTGCTGATGGCGAGCTCTGCTATCTGGAGCTTCTTGAGCGGATTGACGCGCTGTGCGAACGTAGCTACGCACAGCAGAAGAAAAACCAACGCACCCACTCCCGTCTTTAACGAGAATGAGTGCGATGCGTTATGTTTGTGATTATTGGTACGTTTCATAATCTGATTGTTTTGTTATTCCATGTCTTCCTCGGGCAAATCTTCCTCCACAACGAGGTTGTCGATGATGAAGCTCTGTCGCTCCATGGTGTTCTTGCCCATGTAGTATTCGAGGAGCTTCTGCACCTGGTCGGTCTTGTGCAGCGTAACCTGCTCAAGTCGCATCTCGGGACCTATGAAATGGGCAAATTCTTCCGGCGAAATCTCGCCCAGACCTTTGAATCGTGTTATCTCAGGGTCGGGACCGAGGTCGCGTATCGCCTGCTGGCGCTCGTCCTCGCTGTAGCAGTAGCGGGTTATGAAGTCGCTCTTCTTCTCCTTGCCCGTAAGACGCGCGTCAGCGTCTGCCACAACCTTCTTGTTCTTAATCTTGGTGCGGCGGTTGCGCACGCGGAACAGCGGAGTCTGCAGCACATAGACGTGTCCCTTCTTGATAAGATCGGGGAAGAACTGCAGGAAGAACGTGATGATGAGCAGGCGTATGTGCATACCGTCCACATCGGCATCGGTTGCCACTATCACCTTATTATATCTGAGCGTATCGAGTCCGTCCTCAATGTCGAGCGCAGCCTGCAGGAGGTTGAACTCTTCGTTCTCGTACACCACCTTCTTTGTCAAGCCGTACGAGTTGAGCGGCTTTCCGCGCAGCGAGAACACCGCCTGAGTGTTCACATCGCGACTCTTTGTGATAGATCCGCTGGCTGAGTCGCCCTCGGTGATGAAGATAGAAGACTCTTCCTTGCGGTCGTTCTTTGCATCGGAATAGTGGATGCGGCAGTCGCGCAGCTTGCGGTTGTGGAGGTTTGCCTTCTTGGCGCGTTCGCGAGCCAGCTTTGTAACACCAGCCATCGCCTTGCGTTCACGTTCGCTCTCGGTTATCTTCTGCTGCATCACCTCCGCAACGTCGGCGTGTATGTGCAGGTAGTTGTCTACCTCGAGCTTCACGAAGTCGCCCACGTACTTGTTGATGCTTTCTCCGCCCGGCGCCATCTGAAGCGAACCGAGCTTAATCTTTGTCTGGCTCTCGAACATAGGTTCTTCTACGTTCAGCGCCACGGCAGCCACGAGTCCGTTGCGTATGTCGGTGAACTCGTAGTTCTTGCCGAAGAACTCCTTGATGGTTCTTGCTATATGCTCCTTGAAAGCGCTCTGATGGGTGCCGCCTTGCGTGGTGTGTTGTCCGTTCACGAACGAGTGATACTCCTCGCCATACTGGTTGGTATGCGTGAAGGCTATCTCAATGTCCTCACCCTTCACGTGTATTATGGGGTAGAGCGGATCGGTAGTCATCGTGTCGGTGAGCAGATCTGCCAAGCCGTTGCGCGAGAGGATGCGCCGACCGTTGTACATGATCGCAAGACCTGAGTTGAGATATGTGTAGTTGCGCAGCATTGTCTCCACGAAGTCGTCGTGGAACGAATAGCCTACGAACAGTGTGGGGTCGGGTTCGAAAAAGATATACGTGCCGTTCTCGTCAGCAGAGTCTTCGGTGATGTCCGACTTGAGGTTGCCGCGCTCGAACTTGAGCGCACGCACCTTTCCGTCGCGGTACGACTTCACCTCGAAATGTGCCGAGAGGGCGTTCACCGCCTTCACGCCAACGCCGTTCAGACCCACACTCTTCTTGAACGCCTTCGAGTCGTACTTGCCGCCGGTGTTGAGCACGCTGACAGCCTCTACGAGCTTGCCCTGCGGAATGCCGCGACCATAGTCGCGCACCGACACACGCAGGCGGTCGTCGATGTCTACCTCTATGCGCTTGCCGGCGTTCATCTTGAACTCGTCGATAGAGTTGTCGATTACCTCCTTCAGAAGCACATAGATGCCGTCCTCGGGCAACTGACCGTCGCCCAAGCGACCGATATACATACCAGGACGTGTACGCACATGCTCCATGTCGGAGAGGTGGCGTATGTTGTCGTCGGTATACTGAACTGTGGGTTGAATGTTTTCTTCCATTTTATTTCTTTATATCTTATAGCATCCTAAGCGATTGTGACAGCACCAAGGATGCTATCCGATTTAAATGTCCTTTTTATAGCATCTGCGGCGCTTGTGTATCTCGCGGTTGAGATACTGCCACTGTCCCTGAACCTTCATGTTGGTCTCCATCTCCACATGGGTTTCGCCCCACTTGAAGCCGAGGCGCTGGTAGCGCGGGATGAGGTCGTAGAAGAGCAGAGCGTTGGCGCCTTTCTGACGGTATTCGGGCAGAATGCCTACGAGCAGAAGGTCTACGACGTCGGTCTTGTGGAACTTCAGCGCACGCAGTATGTGCCACCAGCCGAAGGGGAAGAGCTTTCCGCCGCACTTCTGCAGGGCGTGTGCGAGCGAAGGTATGGAGATGCCCACACCAACCACCTTATGGTCGGGTGTGTTCCAGTCTTCGATGATGGTGATGAGGTCGAGGTCTGCCATGGGCAGATACATCTTCACGTACTGCTCTATCTGTCGGTCGGTGAGCTTCGAGTAGCCGTAGAGGTCCTTGAAGGTCTCGTTCACTACATTGAATATCTTCTTGCCGTATCCGTTCTCGCCGTATATCTCATTGCGCTTCAACTTCTTCACCTGCAGGTTGTAGCGCTTCTGAATCATCTTCGCGATGGTTGCATACTTCTCTGGCATCTCTTCGGGCACGTAGAGCTTATACTCTACGTAGTCGTTGTCTTTCTCCCATCCGCCCATGCGGTCCATGTGCTCAGGATAGTAGGGATAGTTGTAGGCAGTAGCCTGAGTGCCGAGCTGGTCGTAGCCTTCGAGGAGCATTCCTTCGGGGTCCATATCGGTGAATCCGAGCGGACCAACGATTTCCTTCATTCCTTTCTGCTTGCCGTAGTCTTCTACAGCCTTGAGCAGGGCTGTAGACACCTCGATGTCGTCGACGAAGTCGATCCATCCGAAGCGCACCGACTCGCGCTCCCACTTCTTGTTGGCGCTGTGGTTGATGATGGCAGCCACACGACCTACCATCTTGCCGTCGCGGAACGCCATGAAATACTCTGCCTCGCAGAAGTCGAAGGCTGCATTCTTGTCCTTACTGAAGGTCCTCATCTCGTCGAAGTAGAGGTTGGGCACGTCGTAAGCATTACCTTTATAGAGGTCGTAATGAAAATTAACGAACTGGCGAAGGTCGCGGCGCGACTCAACTTTCTTAATCTCTATTGCTGACATTTTTCTTGATTTATTCTTTCATTTTTTGTTTGATATACGTCGCCCGATTGTCACTTCGGGCGATGGATACATCTTTATAAATAAAGCCTTAAAGATGCAAAAGTACGGAAATTTGCTCAAACAGACGAAAATATGCTAAATATTTATTGATATTTATGAGAAATCAGCAGTAGATGTTCGTCTTCAGCGGTGGTTGTAGCGAATATATACACGTCGCCGCCGTCTTTGAGTTTGAGGCGCTTGCGCAGTTCGGCTACGGAGAGTGGGAAGTTGCGTGTGGCGATATTCGCTTTCTCGATGCCTGCCAGCGCCTGGCGCAGTTCGCGCTTGTTGAGCGTTGTGACGCGCTCTATGCTGAAGCTCCTGCCCGGGAAGCCGTCGACAGGCTCAGCAGAGAGGAAGAGGTGGCTGTTACGACTGACGGGCGACACGCCGTAGGCTGCCGCAAGCTCGTCGAAGCAGCCAGCCTTCATAATTGAGGCGTTGGGCTCATGCAAGAATTTTGAGTTTTGAGTTTTGAGTTTTGAGTTGGGGGCTGGGCGGGAGGAGCTGGGGGCGTAGACGAAGAGGGAAGCATTGCTATGAGCGCTAGGGGAACTAGGAGCGCTAGGAGAACTAGGCGTTCTAGGGGAACTAGGTTCACTTGAAAGGCTAGAACAGCTAGGACTACTAGAACCGCCAGAAAGACCAGCCTCCCCATAGCCTCCTCCTGCTTCGAGGTCTGCGCAGAACACCTTCAGCTCGCTTTCAATCTCTTCAGACAGCACAAGCAGCAGCTCTTTGCACTCGCCGCCCACCGACACGATATGCACCTCGCGCACCGTGCCCTGCAGGTCTTCTACAGCCTTGTGCCAGTCGAGCATGGGCGAGAGCTTGAGCATCGTGAAGCGCGACTTCTTGAGAAGCTGCGGCAGCAGCTGCACGACGTCGGGCGTGCAGTCGGCAAGCATGACGGTCTTGGCGCCGTGCTGGTCGCGGCGCGCAGGGTCGAGGAATATCATTGTCTGCATATCGAGCGTAGAGAGATAGTCGACAGCGTCAGCGCAGACCACCTTTGCGTTGTCGATGCCGAGCAACGGCAGGTTGTGCTCCACCATGTGGCAGAGTTGCGCGTTGCGCTCTACGTATGTGGCTGAGGCGAAAGCGCAAGAGGTGAACGAGAAGTCGACGCCGAAACCACCGGTCAGGTCGGTCATGCTGGACGCATGACAGTTGAGAGTTGAGAGTTGAGAGTTGAGAGTTGCAGGCTGCTCAGAAGAATTATCAACTCCTTCCTCCGAACTCTCAACTCTCAACTCTGAACTCTCAACTCTCCTCTCCGAACTCTCAACTCTCAACTCTGAACTCTGAACTCTCAACCCTGAACTCTCAACTTCCCTCTCCGAACTCTCAACTCTCAACTCTGAACTCTCAACTCTCAACTCTGAACTCTCAACTCGACTCGCCCACTCCATCGCCAGATTGAGCTTATACTGCGCCGTCGGCTCCGACGAGCACTGCTCCATAGAGAGGTGTGGCGGGTAGACGATGCCGTCGCAGGCAGCCCATGTGGGGAGCTTGCGGCGCGCTGTCTGCCAGCCTTTTATCTGGTCGAGTGCGTAGGGCATATCGACATCGGGGAAGCGTGCCGACTGAAGGGCGAGCTGACGGGTGTCCTTTTCGCGATATTCTTGTATAAATTCTGCTGTTGTCATAGACTGTATCTTGGTATATTTGACTGCAAAGTTACTATATTTCACTGATTAAAGTTCCACATTCCTGCGATTGAGAATAAATTTTCCCGTTTTTCTTTGCAGAATAACAAACTTACTGTAACTTTGCAAAAGTTGCACAGATAGCAACAAAATGCGCAACTCTAAACATAATACCCTATAAATAAGTATGGAACCTATCGTTGACTTTAAAATCCTACCCGAACGTCTGCGCCAAGCTGCGCAGGTAGTGACGGTTGCCGTGGCATCTCCTGCCGACTCTCACACAGAAGAAGTTATCGAACGAAGCATTGCGGAGCAGTTCGCACGCTTCATCCTTGTGGCTAACGCAGCTAAGGCTGACATCGCACGCCGTCTGGCTGCCGACTATCCCGACAAGGTGACCCTCATCGTAGCCGAAGACGACGACGATGCGGCGCGTCATGCCGTGAAGGAGGTGCGCGAAGGCCGCGCCGACGTGCTTATGAAGGGTTCGCTGAACACCGACAACCTCCTGCGCGCCGTGCTCAACAAGGAGGAGGGCATCCTCATCAAGGGCAGCGTGCTGACACATATCGCCGTGGCTGACGTGCCGAGCCTCAACCACTTGCTCTTCTTCACCGACGCAGCCGTCATTCCCTACCCCACTACGGAGCAGTTTGACGCTCTGGCGCGCTACATCACCGCCACCTACCGCAGCATCACGGGCGGCGACCGTCCGCGCGTGGCTCTCATCCACTGCACCGAGAAGGTGTCTGAGAAGTTCCCGCTCACGCTGAGCTACGAGGAGCTGAAGGCTAACGCCGCCAACGGAGCCTACGGCGAGGTGGACATGAGTGGTCCGATGGACGTGAAGACGGCTTGCGACGCAGAGAGCGGAGCCATCAAGGGCATCGCATCGCCGGTTGTGGGCAACGCCAACTGCCTCATCTTCCCCGACATCGAGGCAGGCAACACGTTCTACAAGACACTCACGCTCTTCGGCGGAGCTACGGTTGCGGGCATGCTCGTGGGCACCAGCGCACCGGTTGTGGTGACATCGCGCGCCGACACTGCCGACTCTAAATTCTACTCTTTAGCAACTGCCTGCCTGAAGGCGATAAACAAATAAGAAGCAACAAACATCATTTATGAAGAAGATATTTGTCATAAACCCCGGCTGCACCTCAACGAAGGTGGCTGTGTATGAAGACGAACGTGCTGTATGGACATCCGACGGACTGCACCCGCAGGAGGAGCTGGACCGGTTCACCACCGTTAACGAGCAGTATGAGTATCGCAAGAACTTTGTGCTGAAGCTGCTCAAGGAGGCTGGAATACCTCTGGAGTTCGACGCCGTGATAGGTCGCGGCGGTCTGCTGAAACCGCTGCACGGTGGTGTCTACGCCGTCAACGAGCAGATGAAGCAGGACCTCATCAACGCCAAGCACAAGCATGTGTGCAACCTCGGTTCGATCCTTGCCGACGACATCGCACAGATGTGTCACTGCCCAGCCTACATGGCCGACCCGGTTGTGGTAGACGAGTTCATGACACGCGCCCGCTACACGGGTCTGCCGTTCATAAAGCGCGAGTCGATATTCCATGCGCTCAACGCTAAGGCTGCTTCGCGCCGCTATGCGCGCAGCATAGGTCGCAAGTATGAGGAGATGAACCTCGTAGTGGCTCACCTCGGCGGCGGCATCTGCGTGTCGGCTCATCACGAGGGCAAGGTTATCGACGTGAACAACGCGCTCAACGGCGAGGGTCCTATCGCGCCGGAACGTGCCGGAACGCTGCCTGCCGACCAGCTCGTGCGCCTCTGCTTCTCAGGCAAGCACACCGAGGCTGAGATAATGAAGATGCTCGCAGGCAACGGCGGATGCCAGGCGCTGCTGGGCATGAAGGATATGAAGGAGATTTCGCGCCGCGCCGAGGCTGGCGAAGAGCCGTTCCACGAGGTGCTCGAGGCTATGCTCTACACCGTGTCTAAGCAGATTGGCGCTATGGCTGTTGCGCTCTGGGGCAAGGCTGACGCTATCATCCTCACCGGCGGCATCGCATACAGCAAATACTGCGTTGAGGAGATAAAGAAGCAGGTGAGCTTCCTCGCTCCGGTCATCGTGCTGCCGGGCGAAGGCGAGATGGAGTCGCTGGCGTTCAACGCGCTCGGAGCTCTGAACGGCGAACTGCCGGTACACGAGTATAAGTAAATTCTGGTGAGAATTTACTTAGTTGAGAGTTGAGAATTTAGAATTGAGAGTTATGATTACCTTGAGAGCTTCAAGAGGGCACAAAATATAGTACATATCATAACTCTCAACTCTCAATTATCAATTATCAATAATCAATAATGAAGAAAGCCCTGCTTCGCATTCGTGCGAGGCAGGGCTTTCTCACTTAAACCTAATCAACAATTTTCTCAACAACAATTTATATCATCTAATACTAACCAAAATCAACTGCTGAGCGTGCCTGACGGCGTCGGGCTGCGAAGCTGTCGTGCCGTCGGGGCGTGCCTCGCGAGGATTATTTCACCTCAATCTGGCGAGCTGCCTTCTGCACGTTCTGCTCTACCTTCGGAAGATCGATTGTAAGTACACCGTCGCTCACGTTGGCAGCAATCTTCTCCTTGTCGACATCGTCAGGCAAGAGCAATGTCTGCTCGAACTTGGTGTAAGAGAACTCGCGGCGCAGATAGTGCTCCTTCTTCTCCTCTTCCTTCTTCTCGTTCTTCTTCTCCATCTTGATGTGCAGGTTGCCGTCAGCATCGATGTTGATGTTGAAGTCGTCCTTCTTCATTCCGGCTGCAGCAAGCTCTACAGTATAGTCGTGTTCTGTTTCCTTAACGTTGATTGCCGGGGCGGTTGCATTTGTACGCGGCATAAAGTCGGTATCAAAAAAGTCGTTGAAAACTTCTGGCATCCAAGTATTTCTCATTACTGGTAACATATCAAATACCTCCTATTTATATTTTAATCTTACATTTATCGTTTGCTTGCCTTCGGGCTTCCGTCCATCGGCTTGCACTAAGTATACTGCAACTTACGTGCCAAAAACGTTTCGCTGTTTCCGCCGATAAATCGTAAGCAACATTGGCAGTTTCGGCGACAGATAGTCAGCAGCAAAGGACAAATTGGCGGAGAATGTTGGTGCAGCGGAGGTTCTCCCACAGATTTCAGAAGCAAGAGTGCCTTCAAGGGGGTGCACTTGTCTCAAGTGCACCAACCGAACAGATGGCACCAACTAAACAGATGGCACCAACCGAGCAAGAAGTGCACCGTCAGCTTGGTTGGTACAGCAGAGACTGCTGCACCCCCTGAGAAATGCGCATCAACAGACTAAGAGTTGCGCTACCCGACATTTCGTTTTAGAATGTTACCGCGTACTGGTAACACTATTACATGTACGCGGTAACGACATTACCAATACGCGGTAACAGCGGTACCAGTACGCGGTAATCACCCAAAGGGGGTGCACTTGTCTCCGCTCGGCTTTGCCGCTTGCCAGAGCAAGAAGTGCACCAACAAAACAAGTGGTGCACCAACAAAGCAATTGGTGCACCAACAAATCAAGTGGTGCACCAACAAAGCAATTGGTGCACTTGAGACAAGTGCACCCCCTAAGAGGTACCACAGCAAAAAAATCCTCGCAAAATGCTTGCTCGTTTCACAATTAATGCGTATCTTTACCCCGCGAAATAGAAATCCGCACGCAGAACGTGTTTTGTGCGGACACAGACATTATTACCCTTATATACTGCTCGCGCGAGCGTAAGTATAACTCGGTTCTCTTCGGTGTTAAGACGGAAGGAAGTGTTGTTGTATTTACGCGATTTTTGTTTTATTACGTTTCTACTCCACACCGCTCCCAACCGCCTCTTCTCCACGCACGCTGACGCCCATGAAGCACGTAAAGCAAGTTAAAGCGATGCATGTGCTGACACCGCAAGGCACGCTGGCGCCCGTCGGAGCACACGACGCCGAACCCATACCTCTCAAAGAATCTAAAGACCACAAACTTTTTAAATACTATACCTATGGAACTTAAACAAGCTACTGCCGGAACAATGGAGTCCGGCGACATCATGATTCAGATTGCCCCTTGCGAGAAAGAGGGACTGAACATCGATTTGCAGAGTTCGGTTGCCTACCAGTTCGGCGACCAGATACGCAAGGTGATAGCTGAGACGCTCGAAGGACTCGGTATCACCCGTGCCGAGGTGCACGCCACTGACAAGGGCGCGCTCGACTGCACTATCCGCGCACGCGTCACTGCGGCTGCCGTAAGAGCTACGGGCAAAGACGTGTGGAAAGACTAACCCCTAAAAAAACTTTTTGACCTATGAAACGACTAAGAAGAACTATGATGTTCGTGCCGGGAAACAACCCCGGTATGATGCAGGATGCATATATATATCATCCCGACTCAATAATGCTCGACCTTGAGGACTCTGTTACAATGGCAGAGAAAGACGCGGCACGCCTGCTCGTCTACAACGCATTGAAGACCATCGACTATGGCACGACGGAAATGGTGGTGCGCATCAACCCGCTCAACACTCCGTACGGCAAGAAGGATATCGAGGCTGTCGTTAAGGCTGGCGTCGACGTCATCCGTATGCCTAAGACCGAGACCGCCGAGGAGGTGATCGAGGTGGAGCGCGAGATAGAGAAGGTGGAGCAGGAGCTGGGCTGCGTGGGTCGCACGCAGATTATGGCTGCGCTCGAGAGCACGCTCGGCGTGGTGAACGCCTACGCCATCGCTACCGCTTCTAAGCGCATGATGGGCATCGCCCTGGGCGCCGAGGACTACTGCGCCAACCTGAAGACACAGCGCTCGCCCGAGGGCATGGAGCTGCTCATGGCACGCCAGACTATCGTGGTGGCTGCACGCGCTGCAGGCATCGACGCGCTCGACACCGTCTACTCTAACCTCAACGATATGGAGACATTCCGCAAGGAGGTGGAGCTGATTCATCAGTTGGGCTTCGACGGTAAGTCGATCATCAACCCACGCCAGATAGAAATCATCAACGAGGTGTTCACGCCGACCCAAAAGGCTATCGACAAGGCGCTCGCCGTTATCGCTGCCATCAAGGAGGCTGAGAAGAAGGGTTCGGGCGTTATCGCCGTGAACGGTAAAATGGTTGACCGACCAGTGGTGATACGCGCACAGCGCGTCATCGACTTGGCACTGGCTTCGGGCGTAATTAAACAGGAGGACATAGCATGAGCACACTGAACGAAAGACATACCCTCGCCGAGCAGGTGGCTCAGGCTATGGGAAAGAGCGTATATAATAATGTAGAGGCACACAAGGACATCACTCCGCGCCTCGAACTGCAGCAGAAAAGCCCCAAACTCATGACGCTCGAAGAGGCTATTCGCCACTCGGGACTGAAGGACGGCATGACAATATCGTTCCACCACCACTTCCGCGGTGGAGACAAGGTGGTGAACATGGTTGTGGCTAAGCTCGCAGAGATGGGATTCAAGGATCTGCACCTCGCAGCTTCGAGCTTGCAGGACGTGCACGAACCGCTCATCGAGCACATTCGCAACGGCGTAATCACAGAGATTTCGACATCGGGTCTGCGCGGCGAACTGGCTAAGGAGATTTCGCACGGACTGATGGAGAAGCCGGTGGTGTTCCGCTCGCACGGTGGACGCGGCGAGGCTATCGCTTCGGGCGAGTTGCACATCGACGTGGCGTTCCTCGGTGCTTCTTCTTCAGACCCGCTCGGCAACGCCTGCGGCTACTCGCGCTCGGAGAACGCTAAGAGCATCTGCGGTTCGCTCGGTTACGCGCTGCCCGATGCTCACTACGCCGACAAGGTGGTGATCCTCACCGACGACCTCGTGCCTTATCCTAACACTCCGAACTCTATCTCGGAGCACGACGTCGACTACGTTGTGGAGGTAGAATCGGTAGGCGACTCGTCGAAGATTGCTTCAGGAGCCATCCGCGATACTAAGAACCCGCGCGACATTCTGCTCGCTCAGCAGGCTGCAAAGGTAATCGTGAACAGCGGCTACTTCAAGAACGGATTCTCTATACAGACCGGTTCGGGCGGTGCTTCGCTCGCTGCCGTGAAGTATATACGTCAGAGCATGATAGATCAGGACATCAAGGCTTCGTTCGCCCTCGGCGGCATCACCGCTCACATGGTGAAGATGCACGAGGAAGGACTCATCGAGCGCCTCATCGACGTGCAGTCGTTCGACAAGGTGGCTGCAGAGTCGCTCAAGAACGACCCGAAGCACAAGGAGGTGTCGGCTTGCGAATACGCAAGTATGCACGAGCAGGGCGCAGCTACACACTATCTCGACATCGTGATACTCTCGGCGCTTGAGGTGGACGTCAACTTCAACGTGAACGTGCTCGTAGGTAGCGACGGCATCATACGCGGCGCTATCGGCGGACACCCCGACACAGCAGAAGACTCGGCTCTCTCTATAATCGTCTGCCCGCTGCTCCGCGGCAGAATACCGTGTGTCGTTAACGAGGTTACTACGCTCATCACTCCGGGTCGCACCGTAGACGTGGTCGTAACCGAATACGGCATCGCTGTTAACCCGGCTCGACCGGAGATAGCAGAACGCCTGAAGGCTGCCGGCTTGAAGCTCGTCACACTCGAGGAGCTCCGCGACCGCGCACTCTCTGTAATCGGCAACCCCGCACCGCTGCCTTTCGGCGACAAAGTGGTAGGCGTCGTGATGAACCGCGACGGCTCGGTAATGGATGTTATCAAGAACATCAAGGATTAGGAAAAAGGGTTAAGAACAATAGAAGAAAACAACGCTCTGCGAATTTAAAATACGACTACTCGCAAAGCTAAACGATCGAAAAAAGGCTGCAGCACGATTGCTTGCAGCCTTTTTGCTAACACCTCACGCAGCGACAAAAACAATATTTTTGCAAAACGACGATTCTGCGAAAAAGTTCGCCCGAAAAGTTTGTTTTTATCAGTAGAAATATGTATCTTTACGCCGTGAAATAAAGAGTCCGCAGAAGCGATGCCGTTATAGTGCGGACACAACCTAAAATCTACCCATACTACTCGCGCGAGCGTAAGTATTGAGAACATAACAGCGCGCCGAAAGCGTGCTGATCTCTTCAGCGTTTTGGAAGGGAGTGTTGTCGTATTTACGTGGATTTTCCGTCAACAGACTACTGCATACTCCCGCACCATTATCCGCTCTGATAAAAAGAAACCAAAGGTCCCATAGCCCCAACCCATAAAACCCATAACAATGATTACGCTCAACGAACTTCTGGCGAGCCGCGACGCACGCCATGCCACACAGCAGAAGCTGCTGGCTGAACACTCGGGAAAGACACTGGTGTGCCTTACTGTCGTCATGCCAGGAAGCGTAAAGCGTAATCAGCAGTCGCTCACGGCAGCACACGCCGCTGTAGAAGCCATGCGCAAAGCTTTCGCCGTCAAAGAAAACAAAGGGCTATTCCCCCTAGAAACCCCAGAAAACCCAGAAAACCTAGTCCCCCTAGAAAACCCAGAACCCCCAGCCCCTACCCTCCTCGAGCTCGACCTCGAAACCGGCTACGAAGCCTACCTCATCACCCCGATGCCGCTCCTCGAAGCCAAGCGCATAGCCGTCAACATCGAAGACACCCACCCACTCGGACGCCTCTTCGACATCGACATCATCAACGCCGACGGCGTGCCCGTCTCAAGAGACGCCATCGGCGAAAAGCCACGACGCTGTCTCGTCTGCGACCACGAAGCGCGCTACTGCATGAGGATGCGCTGGCACACGCAAGAAGAGATATGGGCGAAAATCAACGAAATGGTGGACAGCTACGTCGAAGCCCACAAATCTTAATACTTAAACCTATGGAGATACAGACCCTCAACCCCGCAACACCCCGTCAGTGCCAACGCATAGAAGCGTTCCTCAAACGCAACGGACTGCGCATCGACGACATGAACTACTACGCCGCAGTGCTCGACGACGACGGCGAGATGATAGCCGGTGGCGGATTGAAGGACGACGTAATAAAATGCGTTGCAGTGGACGATGCGCACAAAGGCGAAGCTATCGCCAACACGCTCGTCTCGCACCTCATATCGCACGCCAACCAGGAGGGCTACGGCTGCATCAAGCTGTTCACAAAGCCCAAGAACCGTCAACTCTTCGAGAGTCTGTCGTTCAGGCTCCTCGCCGAAGCCCCCGAAGCAATACTCATGGAGACCGGCATCGGAGGAATCTGCAATACGGTCGAGGCTCTGAAAAAGATAAAAGAGGAATCAGAAAAGTATAAAGAATACAACAAAGAGTGTAAAGAGGATAGTAAAGAGTGTAAAGAGGATAGTAAGGAATGTAAAGAGGAAGAAAAAACAAATCTCAACACCTCAACACCTCAACACCTCAACACCTCATATCTCAACACCTCAACACCTCAACATCTCAACACCTCATATCTCAACACCTCAACACCTCAACATCTCAACATCACACCGCCTCGTGGAGGCGTTGTGGTAATGAACTGCAACCCCTTCACCCTCGGCCACCGCTACCTCATAGAGCAAGCCGCCAAGCAAGTGGAACGGTTATACGTAATGGTAGTAAGAGAAGACTGCTCGCTCTTCGCATACACAGAGCGCAAAGCGATGGTAGAGCAAGGCGTTGCAGACATCGAGAATGTCAGCGTAATCGACGGCAGCGACTATGCAATCAGTCGCGCGACGTTCCCTACCTACTTTCTGAAGCGACTCGACGACGCTGCCGACACGCAGATGCTGCTCGACCTCGATCTGTTCCGCCGCCACATCGCGCCAGCTCTCGGCGCAACAGTGCGTTTCGTAGGCACAGAGCCTACCGACCAGCTCACACGACGCTACAACCAACTGATGCACGAAGCGCTCAAAGACGTTCGCGAGACAGACCGACTGGAGAAAGACGGCTACGCAGTAAGCGCATCGCGCGTCCGCAAGGCAATGGAAGAAGGCGACATGAACACAATAAGACAGCTCGTGCCGCCCACTACCCTACCTTATATAATAGCACACCTCGCTACACAAGCGCTGCAGGCTGAGCTCGACACCACGCCGAAGCCCGGTCTTGTAGACAAAGACAATAACGGAGCGCACCGCGACATGGACTATGCGATGATGCAACTCAGCATCAACACGCTCCACCCCTACTTTGTGCGCCTCGCACTCCTCGGTTTCGCCGACACTCTCCCGTCTCACACATCCATAAGAGACACCGGAATAGAAGCCGAAAAGGCTATGCTCGCAGCCACAAACAGCGTAAACACGCATAAAGGCGCCCTCTTCTCAATGGGCTTAGCCGTAGTAGCAGCAGCCTACGAGGAGAAAAAAGCAGCAGCTAACAAGAAAGTAAGAGGAAAAGAAGAAAGAGGAAAGGAAAGAGAAAAAGAAGAAAGAGAAGATAGCCTGGTCTCTATAGAAAACCTATCCCCCTTAGAAAGCTTAGCATCCCCTCTATCCTCACTCCAGCTCACAATAAAGGCTCTCGCAGCCAGCTTCCCCGATACCAGCGGCACGCACGGCAGCAAGGCAAAGCTGCTCTCCAACGGCACAACAACCATAAAAGGAGCGCTCGACAACGCCCGCGAAGGCTACGAAAAACTGTTCGCCGAATGGCTGCCGTTCTACAACGAACGCAGAAAGAGCCACGATGCGCACGCTCTGCACAAAACATTGCTGCGCATCATGTGCGACCTCGACGACACCAACGTAATCTATCGCACCAACGTCGCCACAGCAGAAGAAGTGAAGCAGGAAGCAAGAGCTTTGCTCGCCAGATTCGAAGAGGCATACGCCGCTCAAGACAAAGAGAAGTGCGCATCAGCCATAGAAGAGAAGTGCGCATCAGCCGAACTTCTCGCTCTCAAAGATATGGACCGCCGCTACACAGCGCGGAACATTTCGCCAGGAGGCGCAGCAGACATGCTATCGCTCACCGTGTTCATCGGAAGCATACAGACATACTAACAACAAAGAAGAAGATAAAAGAATACAGACATCCTACGACAAAGGATAGAAGTACACAAACATACTAACAACAAAAGAATATTAATAATTAAACAAACTAATAACTTAAAACCTTGGCATTATGGTAGAACTTATTAATCACGGAGTCTATCTCCTCAACGGTACCGAAGTTTGCGACAAGTACGAAGGCATGACACCCGACGAAGCTCGCGAGAATACTATCACCTACGGCATCCTTCGCTCTCACGACGTGGACGGCTCAAAGGGAAAGAAGATGCGCATCCGCTTCGACGCAATGATGTCACACGACATCACATACGTTGGAATCATTCAGACAGCACGTGCAAGCGGTCTGCAAGAGTTCCCGTTGCCTTACGCTATGACAAACTGCCACAACTCGCTCTGCGCAGTAGGCGGCACTATCAATGAGGACGACCACGTATTCGGTCTGTCAGCAGCTAAGAAGTACGGCGGCATCTACGTTCCTGCCAACCAGGCTGTCATCCACCAGTATGCTCGCGAGATGATGGTGAAGTGCGGCAACATGATTCTCGGTTCCGACTCTCACACACGCTACGGCTCGCTCGGTAACATGGGCGTTGGCGAAGGCGGCGGCGAGCTCGTGAAGCAGTTGCTCAAGAACACATGGGACATCAACGCACCGGAAGTGGTGCTCGTATGGCTCGAGGGCAAGCCCAAGAAGGGCGTAGGTCCGCACGACGTGGCTATCTCTCTCGTTAAGGCTACATTCGAGAGCGGCGTTGTGAAGAACAAGGTGCTCGAGTTCGCAGGTCCTGGCGTTAAGGAGTTGCCTATCGACTTCCGTAACGGCATCGACATCATGACTACCGAGACCACTTGCTTGAGCTCTATCTGGGTTACAGACGAAGAGGTGAAGCACCATTACGACATACACGAGCGTCCGCAGGACTTCAAGGAACTGAAGCCGGGCGACGTAGCTTACTACGATATGATGATTCGCATCGACCTCTCTTCTCAGGAGGCGATGATCGCTCTGCCGTTCCACCCGTCGAACGCAGTTACTATCCACGAGCTTCAGGCCGACCCGGTGGGCATCCTCACACGCATCGAGGAAGACGCAAAGAAGCGTTTCGGCGACAAGGTAGACGTACATCTTGTTGACAAGGTTGTTGACGGCAAGGTATACGCCGACCAGGGTATCATTGCAGGCTGCTCGGGCGGTACATACGACAACCTCGCAGAGGCTGGCGCTATCCTTAAGGGCAAGAGCATCGGCAACGACTACTTCACAGCTTCGGCTTATCCGCAGTCGACACCGGTATCAATGGCTGTAACACGCGAAGGCATCACAGCCGACCTCATCGAGGCGGGCGTTGCGATGAAGCCGGCATTCTGCGGTCCGTGCTTCGGCGCAGGCGACGTTCCGTCTAACAACGGTCTGTCTATCCGCCACACCACACGCAACTTCCCCAACCGCGAGGGTTCTAAGCCTGGTCAGGGTCAGCTCTCTCTCGTTGCACTTATGGACGCACGCTCTATCGCTGCTACAGCAGCCAACGGCGGCGTGATTACGGCTGCGACAGACGTAGAGTACGAGAACACTCACAAGCCATACGCTTACGACGACAAGATATACAAGTGCCGCGTATACAACGGCTACGGCAGACCGCGTCCTGAGACAGAGCTTCGCTACGGTCCGAACATCAAGGACTGGCCTACAATGTATCCGATGCAGGAGAACATGTTGCTCGAGTTGGCAGCTGTTATCCACGACCCGGTTACAACTACCGACGAGCTTATCCCTTCAGGCGAGACAAGTTCTTACCGTTCTAACCCGTTGAAGCTTTCTGAGTTCGCCCTCTCTCGCCGCGTGCCTGAGTACGTTGGCCTGAGCAAGGAGATTCAGAAGCAGGACCTCGCACGCCGTGCAGGTGAGGTGAGCACAAACATCGCAGAGGCTCTTGCAAAGGTAGGCGCAAAGGCTGAGGAGACATCGTTCGGCTCATGCGTATTCGCTAATCGTCCTGGCGACGGCTCGGCTCGCGAGCAGGCTGCGTCTTGCCAGAAGGTGCTCGGCGGCGACGCTAACGTTTGCTACGAGTACGCTACAAAGCGCTACCGTTCTAACTGTATCAACTGGGGTATCGTGCCGTTCACCATCGCCAAGGACGTTGAGTTCAACTTCGAGCCGGGCGACAAGCTCTTCGTGCCGGGCATCCGCGAGGCTATCCTCGCTGGCAAGGAGGAGATCGACGCGCAGGTTATCGCTCGCGACGGCGTTAAGCCTATACACCTCTTCTTCCAGAACCTCACCGCTGACGAGCGTCAGATTCTGGCAGACGGCTGCTTGATGAACTATTATAAGAACAAGAAATAAACTCTTAAATCCAAATAACTATGACCGAAAAAATTCAGATGACCACTCCACTCGTAGAGATGGATGGCGACGAGATGACCCGTATTTTGTGGCAGATGATCAAGGATGAGCTTATCCTTCCGTTCGTTGACCTCAAGACAGAGTATTACGACTTAGGACTCGTTAAGCGCGACGAGACCGGCGACCAGATAACAAAGGACGCAGCCGAGGCTACAAAGCGCTTGGGCGTAGCCGTTAAGTGTGCTACCATCACACCTAACCACCAGCGCATGGACGAGTACAAGCTCCATCAGATGTGGAAGAGCCCGAACGGCACTATCCGCTCTATCCTCGACGGCACCGTATTCCGCACACCTATCACTATCCCGAGCATCCATCCTGCAGTTAAGAACTGGGAGAAGCCTATTACCATCGCTCGTCACGCTTACGGCGACGTTTACAAGAGCGTTGAGATCCGTGCCGACGAGCCGGGCGTAGCTAAGCTCGTCTTCGACGGCGAGAGCGGCAAGCACGAGGAGGTTGTGGTTCACACATTCAAGGGCGCCGGCGTGCTCCAGGCAATGCACAACACCGACAAGTCGATTCGTTCGTTCGCACACTCTTGCTTCAAGTTCGCACTCGACACCAACCAGAGCCTCTGGTTCTCTACAAAGGACACCATCTCGAAGAAGTACGACGCACAGTTCAAGATTATCTTCTACGAGGTATTCGAGGAGTACAAGGAGGAGTTCGAGAAGCGCGGCTTAGAGTTCTTCTACACTCTCATCGACGACGCTGTAGCACGCGTCATCCGCTCTAAGGGCGGCTTCATCTGGGCTTGCAAGAACTACGACGGCGACGTTATGTCCGACATGGTTTCTACAGCATTCGGCTCGTTGGCAATGATGACTTCTGTGCTCGTTTCGCCGGACGGCAAGTACGAGTACGAGGCTGCTCACGGCACCGTTACACGCCACTACTACAAGTATCTGAAGGGCGAAGAGACATCTACCAACCCGATGGCTACTATCTTCGCTTGGAGCGGCGCTCTGCGCAAGCGCGGCGAGATGGACAACCTGCCCGAACTCGTACGCTACGCTGACGCTCTCGAGGCTGCTTGCTTCGACACTCTCAACGAGGGTATCGTAACGAAGGACCTCGCTGGTCTTATGGAAGGCGTTACTCCGCAGACAAAGAACTCTGCAGGCTTCATCGCTGCCATCCGCGAGCGCTTGGAGAAGAAGCTGGCTTAATTCGTACTGAACAAGCAGGTTGAACCGCTTTTACATTTATGTTCAACTTCGGATTAACCGGGATTAGAACATTATACTAAACAACGGATCAACCGGGTTTAGAATATTATACAGAAACAACGGATTAACCGGATTGAACGGATTTTCTTCATTGAGTAAAGAATCCGCTTAATCCTGTTAATCCGTTGTTCGTTTCTACGCACCAAGTCCGTGCTTTTGATTTTTAACAGCCGGAACCTTGTTTAGCAGCGGATTCTATTGCTCAATCAATGAGAATCCGCTTAATACACTTGTAAGAAATACTGTTAACAATACTATTCAAAGAAGTTCATTGGTCTTAACGGGAATTTGATGTTACCACTAAAAGAGCCTTTAGTTCGTGTTGATTGAGGCGAATATGTAGATGATGTGCCAAACTCACAATTAGTAAAACTAACCGTAATATATTTGTTGGCATCGAATTTCGTTATACGAACATCTCCACTGAAATACCCTTCCTGTGACGACCAATCATAATAACCATTGCCATCATTAATAAAGCAATTTACCTTGACAGTTCCTCCGTCGGCTATTTTGCCCACTGCCAACTTTTTCAAATCATATACTACTACATTCAATTGGCTTATCCTTCTGTCGTTTATTAGAATGCTTTTGTTTGAATCGTCTCCTTCATTTTTGAAAAAAGCCGATAATGTAAGAGTTGGCAGTTCATCAATGTCTGTGCTCCATGCAAGATATCCTGCGTCTTGTATCTGACGATTATAAGATTTTCCGTCATCATCTGTAACTCTTATTAAGCCACTTGCAGGTAAAGTATAATCCAATTTCCCTTGAATATTTCCTTCGTATTCTTCGTCTTCACCATTAATGCACGAATATGATAATGATAAAAGAAAGAAAATAGCCAAGAAAGGGATGAACTTATGTGAAATCATAGCAAAAGAGATAAAGCCCCCGATAACCATATAAGGGTTGTCGGGGGCTATTGGAAAACAATTATTGCTTATTAAATGTCCATTGGAATTTCATGAATGCAACCATGGTTTTCAAGCCCGTTGAGATATCCTCTGATTCGCTGCTGAACTTGGCGATATCCAGGAAACCCTTTTCAAAACCGATACTGATGCCAAATTTCTTGAAGCAAACACCAAAGTTGCCGCCTATACCAGCATCCATTGACTTAGATTTAAGTTCGTAGTCAGTGTCACCATAGCCTTCTGACAACTCGACCGTTGGATTAATACCGATATACGGACCGAAGTCAAAAAACAATCTCCAATTATTCTTGAACTTATATTTTAGTCCTACATGAAGAGGAATACTATATTGGTATGTTTCAACTGAATTTCCTGATTCAGTCGATTCTAATACCTCATTACTCATTGTACCTCCACGACGTGAAACATGAAAACCGACAAGGCCATACAGTCCCAGCTTGTCATTAGAAAACGATTTGATGTCTTTCTTCACATCCAAACCCACATCAAAAGAAAAAATTTGGGAGTCATAGGGAGCATTTGTAACCGAAGTACCGAATCCTGCATTAACAGTATATTCCAACTGTTTGAAGAACGATTTTTTAGCAGGTGCCTCCTCTTGGGCAAACGCGCTCATGCCGAACACGGCAAGAAGTGCCAAAACAAAAAGCTTTTTCATCTTTACTGTTTTTTCATTTTTGAACATCTGTGACTCAACAATGTCGGTTAATGTTTTATGGAAATTATGACATACAAAAAAAGCGGAGCCACAATTTCCTTATACTGCCATGTTGGGCTTGGACTCCCTTGTTACACAGAATAGGAAAGAGAAACTCCGCTTGGCAGTATTTCGCATAAAGGTACGAATACACACCAAGAGAGCGTCTTCCACTTTTTCTGATGTAACAATATAGGCTTATGCCTACTTTGTGAAGTGTCCAAGTTCACATGCTCAGAATAGCGAAATGCGCTTTCAAAATATGTCTGAAAAAGTCGGTTTGACTAATTCAATGACAAAGTTAGTAAATATAATTCAAAGTCCTTAATATAAATGTATATTTTTTTACGATTTTCTTTTTTCCGTTCTGTCTTTCGGAGTATTACACACGCAAACATCGTCTTTGAAATCTTCTGCGAAAAACTCATTTTAGAGAAACCGACCCTTAAAAATGCGCCATTTCATTGGTCAGCGCAGACCGATATTCCCAGCAAGTGAATCCGATTAATCCGCTAATCCGTTGTAAAAATCCCAGCAAGCGAATCACTACAAATACTACAGTTCGCAGTAAAACCTCACGAAAAGTCATCGTCACCCGAACGGAATCCGATCGGACGGCGAACGGAATCCGATTGGGCGGCGAACGGAATCCGATCAGACGGCGAACGGAATCCGATCGGACGGCGGACGGAAACCGATCGGACGGCGAACGGAATCTGATCGGGCGGCGGACGGAAACGGTGAGAAAAGCTTACCAGACAAGCAATAGTTTAAAACCAACATTTCGTTGAAATTTGTTTGCTGTTTCACTGATTCTTTGTACATTTGCCACGAACCATGCTGTTAGACTAACAGAACGTGGCATAACCATTTAAAAAACCATCGTAATGAAACACAGGTTAATCGCACTGGGTCTGCTGGCATCAGCCGTAGGACTCGCACAAGCACAAAGCACCCGTCAGTTGTATCTTGTGAAAGGCAAGAAAGTTGTAGCTACATTCCCCGCTTCGGACGTCGACTTCATCACGTTCGACGGCACACAGCAGTTCTACCTGCCTATCACGCTGAAGCAGGGCGAGGGCACAACCATCGTGATGTACAACGCGAGCGACGACTGGGACAAGGACCCGGCGGAGCGAAAGTTCGACCAGCTTGCCGGACAGCCTGTGAAATTCGTGTGGTATAGCGACTACGGATTCGACGGCACGCTGAAGATTACGTCGGCAAGCGGCGAAGACGTGCCCTACGAATACGTCACCGACGACGAGGACTTCGGCTCGTGCTGGCTCTGCATCATGCCGGCAGAGCCGATAACCATAGAGACCGTGGGCAAGGAGAAGACGACGTTCGCAGGTCGTGCCTTCGTGGGCGACTATAAGGGCTTCCCCATCTCGGTCGGCACAAACGGCGTGCTGCAGAGCGCAGAGCCTACGCTCAGCCTCAACCTCGCCGCCAACTCGTCGTTCCACGCTACGGTGAGCGGAGAGAAGACTTTCGGAGGATGCTACACGTTCGACGACGCCACAAACCGATTCTCTTACGACGACGCGTACAGCGCCGACGTGTGGGGACGACGCACGTACGGCGTCTCGGGCAAGTGGTTTGAGGGCGGCGACGCGCTCGTGGTGGTGAACGACCTTAACAACGACAAGCCCGACTACAACCGCTACTACTTCGCAAGCACCGCCGACTGCTCATACACGGCGGCGGCAAGCGACTCGTACGGCTCGCGCTACCTTCTGGAACTGCTCGAAGGCGCCGCACGCCGCTGGTACTACTACGACCGTCTCTCTAACTCTATCGAGCCGGTGAGCCTCAGTTTCTCTAAGGGCGCATCGGTAGCCGACGCCGCCGACGCTCTCGTGAGCAACGCTGCAGGCGAGACGCTCTTCCGCTACACACGCGCTTCGGAGACGGCGCAGCCCACATTCCAGCTGAAGGGCAAGGAGGCAGGCAAGTTCCAACCCGAAAGTGGCACGGGCGACGCTCTGGTGCTCGACGGATTCGGCAACGCCACATACGGCGCCGTGAAGGGCACGTACACATACGAGAACGGCGTGGTGAAGATGAAGCCCACGACGGGCAGCGAGATGACGTTCCTCGTAGACCTCACAACGATGAAATACTCTACTTCGGCTGCGGCTGAATGGGACGGCGCCGAGAACTTCACAGCGCCCGTCTACGGCACATACGACTCGAACACGATGTCGATGGGCATGTTCGCCCTGCAGTTCAACCACAACTATGCGGGCAAGGAGGCGAAAGGCTCTGTGAAGGTGCAGGTGACGCTGACCAGCGATATGTACGAGACGAAGGAGATAATAGCCAGCACCGCGTCGTACACATACGACGCTACGGCTAAGCAGATAACCGTCTCGGGCGTACTCGCAGGCACGGCTGACGGCAGAAGCAGCGAGCGCATAAGCATAGTGTTCGACGTGAACGACGCAAAGACTCAGCTCACTTGCAACGAGGACAAGCTGCTGCGCGCCGTTTCGGGCGGCGACACACGCTACATCAACCTCAAGGGTCTGACGCTGCAGGCACGCTGATGCCCCCACTCCATCACAAACAGTAAGAGAAAGGATACATTATGAGAACAAGAATAATTGCTATACTCGCTCTGCTCGCCACGGCTCTCGGCACGCACGCCGACGATGTGGTGACGGTGGTGACGCAGAACGGACAGAAGTCGTACTCTATGGACAAGCTGGCGCGCATCGAACTGGGCGAAGACGACCTCGTGGTGGTCGGTTCCGACGAGAAAGGCACGACGTACGCCTTCGACAAAGTGCAGAAGATTCTGATTTCGCTCAACACGACGGCGCTCAACGACGCCACAGCCGACAGCAAGCCCACGCTCACGCTCACCGTCTCTACAGACGGCGCAGAGATGAGCTTCAACGGATGGGACAGCAACATCGCAGCCCCACTCTACGTCTACGACGCAGGCGGCAGAAGCGTGCTTCATCGCGAGGCGTGGCGCGGCGAGACCGTAAGCATATCGGCGCTCGCTAAGGGCGTGTACGTGGTGAAAGCTGGTGAGCACACCGCGAAGTTCAGGAAGTAACAACAAAAAACGTAGCGGAGGTCTCTGGCCTCCGCAGCATCCAACATAGTAAATAGCGAATATTAGCTATCTACTTGGTGCTGCGGAGGCCGGGAGACCTCCGCTACTGTTATATAAAAAACTATTTATTTCTTCTTTCTCGGCTTGCGGCGTGCCCATCCTTCTTCAGAGAAGTCTGGCTCCTCGCCTTTGAGCTGAATGTCGGGGTTGTTGATGAACTGTCGCCAGTCGTCCTGGCGTCCGCTCTCGTAGCGTGAACCTCCGCGCTGACCACGCTGCGAACGGTTGCGACCCTCCATCTCGTTGCGGCGCTTAGAGCGCTTCTCGTACGGATTGGCGTCGTTGGCAGCGTCCCTGCGGCGCGATGTACGACCACCGTCGCGGTCGGAAGAACGGCGCGAGCCACGCTTTCCGTCGCCACTTGAAGCAGCAGCCGTGTCATCGGCGTCGTTGCAGCGCACGGTGCGGTTGCGGTATGTAGCTCCGTTCAGCGCGCGCATCACCTTCTCGGCGTCCTCCTCCGGCACCTCGATATACGAAATGCGTGCAAGCAGATCGATGTGTCCCACATCCTGGCGGCCATGCACGTTGCGGTTGATGAACTGCATCACCTCACCAGGATAGAATCCGTCGTCTTTTCCCAGGTTGATGAACAGACGGCGATAGCCTGCCTCCGGCGCACGCTTCTCGCGCTTTCTGCCGTCGCGGCCCTCGCTGCGCTCCTTGCGGTCGCGTGTGGTAGAAGGCTTCACAATCTCCGGCGCGTTGGCGTAATACTTCAAGAACTTGCCGAACTCCAGCGAAACTATCTTCTTCAGGATATCCTCCTTGTCAAAGTACTCGAAGTGGCGGTTGATGTCCTCCATGAACGGAGCAATCTGTTCGTCGTCCACATCCACCTTCTCTATCTCGTCGATGGCCTTGAAAAGCTGCTTAGAGCAAATCTCCTGCGGTGTAGGCAGCGTGCCGTCTACGAACTCCTTGCCTATCACGCGCTCCACCTCGCGAACACGTCCGCGCTCCTTGGTGTGGATGATAGAGATAGAGGTGCCCTTCTTGCCCGCACGACCCGTACGGCCAGAGCGGTGAGTGTAGCTCTCGGTGTCGCCCGGCATACCATAGTTGATGACGTGCGTGAGGTCGTCCACGTCCAGACCGCGCGCAGCCACGTCTGTAGCCACGAGCAGCTGCGTGATGTGCTGGCGGAACTTCTGCATAGTGATGTCGCGCTGCTGCTGCGAGAGGTCGCCGTGCAGCGGTTCGGCGTTGTATCCGTCGCGTATGAGCTTGTCAGCCACCTCCTGCGTCTCAGCCTTGGTGCGGCAGAACACGATGCCGTAGATGCGCGGATAGAAGTCGACGATGCGCTTCAGCGCGAGGTACTTGTCCTTCGCGTTCACCATATAGTAGATATGGTTGACGTTCTCAGCGCCCTCGTTGCGCGAACCCACCACAATCTCCTTGTGGTCGTGCAGATAGTTGAGCGCAATCTTCTCAATCTCCTTGCTCATCGTAGCCGAGAAGAGCAGCGTGTTGCGGTCGGCAGGCACGTTGTCGAATATCTCGTTGATGCTGTCAGAGAAGCCCATGTTGAGCATCTCGTCAGCCTCGTCGAGCACAACGTTCTGCACGGCGTCGAGCTTGGCTGCTCCGCGGTGCATAAGGTCGATAAGACGGCCCGGTGTAGCCACGATAATCTGCGCGCCGTGCTTCAGCGCACGCATCTGGTCGACGATAGACGTACCGCCGTATACTGCAACAATGTTGATTCCTTTAATATACTTTGAGAACGACTTCAGGTCGTCGGCTATCTGTAGGCAAAGCTCGCGTGTAGGCGAGATGACGATAGCCTGCGTAGTGCGGTCTGTTGGGTCGGTGCGCTGCAACAACGGAATGCCGAAAGCGGCTGTCTTGCCAGTTCCGGTCTGCGCAAGTGCGATAACATCGTTGCCGTTACCCAACAAAAACGGTATAACTTCCTCCTGAACCGGCATCGGATGTTCGAAGCCGAGTTCCTCGATGGCGCGGCGAATCTCTTCGCTTACGCCTAATTCTTCAAATGTCTTCAATGTAAAAATGTTGTTTCTTTAATGCCTGCAAGCCAGAGGCTTCGCAGAGCTGCTTAATACTAAAAAGGGGTGGACTTAACTCTAATCTGTAGCTGCTCGGTGTCTTCCCCAGCCATGTCACAACGTCGTATCTTTAGCGAATAAGAAATTGATTGAAGACATTAGGGCAGCTTCCCGTAAAATATAAATCCTGAATTCGGGTGCAAAGTTACTGCAAAAATCCGATTAAGCGAAGCAAATGGAAATTTATATAACTAAAAAAACAAAAAGATTATGAGGAATAGAAATAAAAGTGTATTTTTGCAAATGATAGAATAATATAAAGATTTGTCAAAATGGAGAAAATAACTAAAGCAGAAGCATTGAGACGCTGGAATTCTGCCAAAGAACAGAAAAAGGCAATGGTAGAAAAGATGCGCGAAATGCTTTACGATGACTACAAGACGCGAACAGGAGAGGAACCGATGACATTCAATGTATTATAATACGTTAATTGAATCAATTATATAGCAAAATAAACGCCCGTGTTTTTGCACGGGCGTTTATTGGTTTATATACGTATGAATTAATTGCATTACCCTTCTTACTTCAACCGCTCTGCCATTGCCTTGCCGAGTGCTTCGCAAGCCGCTTCGGTCTCTGTGCTGAGGCTCTGCTTTATCTCAGCCGGAATGCCTACAAGCTCGAACTTCATACGTGTTTTGTTCCACTCCGTAATCTTCTTCACAGCCTGACCAGCCCATGTGTAGGAGCCGAAGATGCCGAGGAGGTGGTCCTTGATGCCGCGCTCTGCGAGTTCTGAGAGCAGCATTTCCATTTCGGGATAGAGTCCGTTGTTGTATGTGGGCGCACCGAGGATGAGTCCGCGATACTTGAAGATATCGCTGAGGATGAACGAGTGGTTCTCGCGCGACACGTCGTGGATGACGATGTTCTTCACGCCGGCGCGGCTTGCTGCGCTGGCTATCTTCTCGGCAGCGCGCTCCGTGTTGCCGTACATCGAGCCGTAGCAGATGACGAGTCCCGGCTCTGTAGCGTAGCGGCTCATGCGGTCGTACTCGCCGATGACGCGTGCGATGTGCTCATGCCATATTGGTCCGTGCGTCGGGCAGATATAGTCGATCTGCACGCCGGCGAGCTTCTTCAGTGCCTGCTGCACGGGCACGCCGTACTTGCCCACGATGTTCGAGTAGTAGCGCTGCATCTCGTTCCAATAAACGTCGCAGTTCATCTCGCTGTCTACGTATGCGCCGTTCAGTGCGCCGAAGCATCCGAAGGCGTCGCCCGAGAAGAGCACGTGCTCTGTGACGTCGAGCGTAACCATCGTCTCGGGCCAGTGAACCATAGGTATCATGGTGAACGCCAGCTGGTGTGTGCCGAGCGAGAGCGTGTCGCCGTTCTTCACTTCTACAATCTCGTCTTCCTCGTTGCCCACGTTGTAGTAGCCGCGCATCATGTCGAACGTCTTCTTGTTGCCCACGATCTTTGCGTCGGGATAATACTTCTTGATGAGTGCGAGCGAGCCGCTGTGGTCGGGCTCCATGTGGTTGACGATGATGTAGTCGATAGGACGGTCGCCGATGACGCGGCGCACGTTGTCAATGAACTGCGAGAAGAAGTCTACTTCTACTGTGTCTACGAGCGCTACCTTCTCGTCGTCGATGATATAGGCGTTGTAGCTTACGCCGAACGGCAAGGGCCAGAGACCCTCAAAGAGTGTTTTGTGGCGGTCGTTGACGCCTACTGGATGAATGTTGGTCATGTTATGATATGGTGTTATGGTGAGGTGAGATGGTGTTATGGTGAGATGGTGAGATATGCACTAATGTCAACATCTCAACACAACAACATCATTTCTTATAATTGATTCTTACAAACACTGGATAGTGGTCGCTTGGTGTGCGGAGAGTCATCTTGCGGAACTCCAGCTCGCTGGGCGCCTGGTTACTGTTCTGAGCGTCGGTCGGAGCGTCGTCGGTCCAATACATGTTGGTGAGCATGCCGTAGTGGTCGACGTTGAACTCGGGCGAAACGAATACATGGTCGATGCGCGACTGTGTCTTCATGTACGGCTTGTAGTCGTTGAACGTGCCGTTCTCGGCGAAGCGCAGACGAGCGTGCGTGTACGAGTCGTTGAGTATGCCCGACGATGTGAAGATGCTGTATATCTCGTCATTCTGGTCGACGTTGAAGTCGCCGGTGAGCACGACGGGGGCGCCCTTTGCTATTTCGCCAATCTTCTTCACAACGAGCTTTGCTGCCTCGCGGCGCGCCACTACGCCCACATGATCCATGTGCAGGTTGAAGTAGTAGAAGCGGAAACCGGTCTCTGCCTGCTCAAACTCGCCCCACGAGCAGATGCGTATGCACGCAGCGTCCCAGCCCAGCTTCGGCTTGTCGGGCGTTTCGTTCAGCCAGAAGTTGCCCTTGTTGAGCAGCTTCACGCGGTCTTTCTTATAGAATATGGCGGCATATTCGCCTTTTGTCTTGCCGTTGTCGCGGCCCACGCCGATATAGTCGTAGCCGTCGAGCGCGCCGAGCAGGTCGCCGAGCTGCGCATGCAGCACTTCCTGCGCGCCGAAGATGTCGGGACTCTCGAAGTTCACCTGGTCGCAGATCACCTTGCAGCGTGTCTTCCACACGTTGCCGTTGCGGTCGTCGCCCGAATTATGGTAGCGTATGTTGTATGATCCCACGAAGAGCGACTGTGCGCTCATTGCCATTGCGAAGCAGAGCGCAGCGGCTGACAGTAGATAGCGTTTCATTTCTTTATGTAGTTAATTGGTTCTGTTTACAAAATTACTGATTTTTTGAATATAAAAACCACTTTCAATGTGAAAAAAAACGTAACTTTGAGGTCGTTAAAATCCGAATGTCTATGGAAAAGCTACTGCACTATATATGGAAGCATCGTATTCTGCCGCTCGCCGAACTGCAAACTACCGACGGGCGCAGCGTGGAGGTGATAGACCCCGGACTGCAGAACATGCACGCCGGACCCGACTTCTTCAACGCCAAGGTGCGCATCGACGGCGTGATGTGGGTGGGCAATGTGGAGATTCACGAGCGCTCTGCCGACTGGTTTCTGCATGGCCACGACACCGACGCGGCGTACAACAACGTGGTCTTGCACGTGGCGGCTGTGGTGGATGCCGATGTCGTGACCGAACGTGGCGACCACCTGCCGCAGGTGCAGCTCGAGGTGCCGCAGCACGTGCTCGCCAACTACCGCCGTCTGCTTGCTTTCGACCGCTATCCGCCGTGCCGCGACGCCGTGCTGCCGCTCGACTCGATAAAGAAGCGCACGTGGCTGAGCGCACTGCTTGCCGAGCGGCTCAACGAGAAGACGGAGGCTATACGCCGCCGCGTGGAGCTGTTCGAAGGCTCGTGGGAGGCGGCGTTCTTCGCCACGATGGCGCGCAGCTTCGGCTTCGGCGTCAACAGCGAGGCGTTCGGACAGTGGGCTGAACGGCTGCCACTGATGCAGATTGCCCACCACCGCGACGACCCGTTTCAGGTGGAGGCGATGTTCATGGGCATGGCTGGACTGCTTGACGAGACGCAGATGACGCCGCAGACGCGCGAGGCGGCTGAGGGCGACGCCTACTTTCTCAGTCTGAAGCGCGAGTTCGGCTATCTCTCGCGCAAGTTCGGGCTCGAGCCGATGTCGCGTCAGGCATGGCGATTCCTGCGTCTGCGCCCACAGAACTTCCCTTACATACGCATGTCGCAGCTGGCTCAGCTCTACTGCTCGCGCCGTGCGGCGCTTGCCGATATAACGGCGTGCGAGAATGTGAAGAAGCTGCACGCCGTGCTGCAGACCGGCGTGGGCGAATACTGGCGCACTCACTACACCTTCGGCAAGGAGAGTCGCGCTAACGACAAGCGTCTCTCTGCCTCGTCCATAAACCTGCTCATCATCAACGCCGCCGTGCCGCTGCTGCACGCCTGGGGCTGCTACCGCGATGACGAGCGACTGGTGCAGCGTGCGCTCGACTGGCTCGAAGAGCTACCTGCCGAGGACAACACGTATATACGCTTATGGAAGGAGTGCGGCGTGGAGGCGAGCAACGCCGCCGACACGCAGGCGCTCATACAGCTGCAGCACCGCTACTGCGAGCGGAAGGACTGCCTGCGCTGCCGATTCGGATATTATAGTCTAAAGAGGAGCAGCCCCTCCCAAAGCCCCTCCCAAAGCAACAGCGAGAGCCCCTCCCAACCCTCCCCATCGGGGAGGGCTTAGTTAGCAGTTCTTCCTCGGCTTAGTCTGCAATGGCTACGGCAGGAATGCCGTAGCCTCCTACCAAGGCTTAGAGGGCTTAAAGAGGCTTAGGAAGGCTTAGTTAGTAGTCAGCAATGGCTTCGAAAGGCCTAAAAAGGCTTAGGAAAGCTTAGTTAGTAGTCAGCAATGGCTTAGAAAAGCCTAAGAAGGCTTAGGAAGGCTTAGTTAGTAGTCAGCAATGGCTTAGAAAGGCCTAAAGAGGCTTAGAAAGGCTTAGTCAATAATAAAAAAATAATAGCAATGAACATTTGTATTTTCTGCTCCGCCAACTCGAATCTTCCCACCGAATACTTCGACCGCACGCGCGAGCTGGGCGCCTGGATGGGTGCCAACGGGCATACGCTGGTGTTCGGCGGATGCAACCTCGGACTGATGGAGTGCGTAGCTGAGGCTGTGCACAACGCAAAGGGAATGACCATAGGCGTCGTGCCGTCGATTGTCGAGAAAGGTGGCAAGGTGTCGGAGCATGTCGACGTGAAGATTCTCTGCGACAACCTCTCCGACCGCAAGGATCTAATGATTCAGCGCAGCGACGTGATAATAGCGTTGCCTGGCGGAGTGGGCACGCTCGACGAGATATTCACCGTGCTTGCCGCCGCCTCCATCGGCTACCACAACAAGCGCGTCATACTCTACAACATCGGCGGCTTCTGGGACTCGCTCATCGCCATGCTCGACGACCTTAAGGCGCACGGAGTGCTGCGTGCGGGCTTCGACGACACGCTGAAGGTGGCGCGGTCGCTCGATGAAATCGCCGGTTTTATCGGATAAGGCACAGCTCTTGCCCGATGAAATCGCTACTTTTGTTCGATGAAATCGCTGATTTTGTTCGATGAAATCGCTGCTTTTGCGCAATAAAAGCTAGTGTCCTATCATCGTATGGCGGACGCAATCTGATTGGACAGCGGACGCAATCTGATTGGACAGCGGACGCAATCCAATCGGACGGCGAACGCAACCCGATTGGACGGCGAACGCAACCCACCGCTCAAGATTAATATTTTAACAACGGATTCCGTGGTTTCTTCTCTACTCACTCTAAACTTCTGTGGATTCCGCGCGTTCTGTGGGAGTTTCCTCAAGGTTAGTGCACTTCTTGCTACGTTGGTGCACTTGGGGACAAGTGCACCCCCTTGAAGCAGCCTAACTTCTGTGGATTCCGTGCGTTCCGTGGGCACTTCTTTTTTCCACGTAATTCACAGAACCTCTTGCTATGGGTATTTCCTATAAAAAAGAGGCTACGACAATAACTGCCGTAGCCTCTTTTTTTTATATATCTACTGAGAGCGAAGTCTTACTTCACGCCAATCTCCTTGAGCAGACGCTCAGCGTTGCCCCACTTGTCCATGAGGAACAGCATGTAGCGGATGTCGACGCCGATGCAGCGAGCCAGGCGCTTGTCGAACCAGATGTCGCTTGAGAGCGAATCCCAGTTGCCGTCGAACGCCAGACCGATGAGGTTGCCGTTGCCATCGAACATCGGCGATCCGGAGTTGCCGCCGGTGATGTCGTTGTTGGTGAGGAAGCAGAGCTGCATCTTACCCGTTGTCTTGTCGGTGTACTTGCCGAAATCGGGCGAAGAAAGAAGCTGCTTCATCACGGGCTCAGCCTGGTAGTCGATGGTGCCCTTCTCGCCAGTCTCCATCTTGCGCACGATAGACGAAGCCTCGGTGTAGTAGCCCGACGGCTCGCCGCCCAGCAGATAGCCACCTACCTGGCCGTAAGACAGACGCATTGTGAAATTGGCGTCAGAGTAGTGAGGCAGTTCCTGCTCGTAGCGCACCTTGGCGTCGCAGAGGTAGCGCTCCTGCTCCTCGATAGCCTCGCGCACGTCGTTTATCACGCCCCTGCACTTGTCGTACACAGCCTTCAGAGCCTTTGCATACTGATAGCCGGGGTCTTTTGCGAGCGCCTTCTCTGAGAGCTTTATCTTCTTGCCACTCTTCATCAGAACGGATGTAGACCACAGCCACTCTACATACTTGCGTGTGTCGCCGCCGAACTGCTTCTCGATGGTCTTGTAGAACTCAGGCAGGTCTTCCTTAGCCACATACTGACGGAAGTTGTCGATGAGCGCAGCCTGCACGTCCTTGTCGAGAGCCGCGTCCCACTCCTCGCTGTTGTCGGCGAAGCTGTATGTGGTCTTGGCCTTCTTGCTGCCCTTCTCTGGCATCATGCCGATGAGCGTGAGCGCACGTGTGTTGAACTCGCCGGTGCGTGCGAATGTCTCGCGCCATACGGTGCTGAGCTTGTCGGCGTCGAAGCGTGTGGCGTAGAGGTTCTTCATCTTTTCGAAGTCGAGCTTGCCCTTCAGGTAGCCGGTCCACTTCTGATACTCCTGGATGCGGTCCTCGAAGTCGGCCTTCTGACGGATGATGCCAACGGAGTCGATACACTTGTTCATACCGAGCGAGTTCTTCCAGTAGTTAGAGCTCTGCGCGTACTTCGAGTCGTACTTGATGCGCACAGCCTCGTCGGCGCGCATGTGGCGTATCATCACCTCCTGCTTCACGCCGCGTATCTGGGCGCGCGGAGCGTTCTCGGCGTCGCGCATCTCGCGTATGCCGTAGCTTGAGAGATAGCGCTCGGTAGAGCCCGGGTAGCCGATAGTCATGGCGAAGTCGCCCTCCTTATATCCGTCCATCGACACCTTAGCCCAGTGCTTCGGCTTGTAAGGCACGTTGTCCTTCGAATAGGCAGCAGGTCCGTTGGTCTTAGGGTCGGCGTAGATGCGGAACACAGAGTAGTCGCAGGTCTGGCGCGGCCACATCCAGTTGTCGGTCTCGCCGCCGAACTTGCCCATCGACTTCGGTATGGTGAACACAAGGCGCAGGTCGCGGAAGGTGCGGTATGTCGTAGCGTAATACTTGTTGCCCTCGTAGAACGGCTTAATCTCAAGGTCGAGCGACGGGTCCTGCTCGTGCAACTCCTTAATCATCTGGTTCTCCACCTCGTTGAGCAACTTCTCGCGCTGCTCGTTGTTCATCTCGTTGAAGCCGCGCTGGGCGAGCATCTCTGTGATGTCCTTCTGGTCGACCATGAAGCTCACGAACATATCCTTGTTAGGCAGCTCCTCCTCGAAGGTCTTCGCATAGAAGCCGTTGAGCATGTAGTCGTGCTCCACGGTAGAGTGCGAACGGATAGCCTCGAAGCCACAGTGGTGGTTGGTGAAGACGAGTCCGTCGGGCGACACTACAACGCCTGAGCAGTAGCCCGAGAAGTTGACAACGGCGTTCTTGATGGCGTCCTCGCTCTTGTAGAGCTGGTCGTAAGAAGGAGTGAAGCCATAGCTCTTCATCTGCTCGTACACCGCCTGCGGCAGGTTGTAGAGCGTCCACATGCCTTCGTCGGCATGAGCGGCAGCCGATGAGAGCGCAAGGGCTGCAGCGAGGAACAGATTCTTTTTCTTCATTTTATTAATTTTATATGGTTAGTTTGTCAATAAAATCATCATTTATGTATATCTAAAAATTTATAGCCATTGAAATGCACAAGATGTTCTGGCGATTCTGCAATCCACACTTCCGTTTCCCATGCTATATCTTTAGCCTTTTGCTTGAAAGCATTTTTGGTCTCAAAGGCCGTAAAGAAGACAACGTCTGCTGTACAACCAGACTCTTTGAGCTTACGTTTTACTTTTCGCACTCTTATTTCGTTCCATTCTCCAGTGGAGTGATAGGCTTCAATGAGGTACAACAAGTTTTTCCCATGGCTATATGCCACGACATCAGGCAGCTCGTCATGTTCCAAGACGAAAAAGTTTATCTCTTTCAATGCTTTTTCATCCAAATGCAGGAACTTATCTGTTGTATCACCTACATAAAGTACTTCTGCACCGAAACCGAACAATGGTAAGAAAGTCTCTATTATCTCTTTTTGCAAATCATTATGTGCGCCATAAGACAGACTTATCCGTTTGCCTCCGGGAAGAGTTACCGGAACTTTCATCAGATTACGTCTACATTCCAACTCTTCCTTAAGTGATTTCGCTTCTTTCAGATACTCAGAAAGTCGCATATCCCATTCTTCAGAACCATAACTATACAACAACTCCACAAAAGATTTGCTTAAAGCATATCCACGCGAAGGGTTGTTAGTAGCCAGATTCTCTTTGGATGAAGAATTGATGACGATTCCTGCTTCAATCAGCAATTTTAAATCCTTCCTTCTTATATCGTCATAAGATCCTGGAGAAATGTGTTCTCCATAATTTTCATTCTCAAATGATATTATATCTCGTGTTCTTACAAAACCATCATTCTCTTCAGAAAGAGCTTCAGCGAAACTTTTCTTTATTTTTCCTACCGCAAGACAGGCTTTAGCCATGCGCTCCACCTTTCTATCGGTACCATCAACAGGTATACCTATTTTCTGGAAGACATCCAAAAGATTGTATACCAACGACCTTACTTTTGCAGATGTCTTAGCTTGAACTTTTATCTTCATATCGCAAACAAACTATTAGGAATATTTCTTTGTAAAATATATTCTTCTGATTTTTGTTCCAAATAATAAGTATTCTTCACCTGCTGAGCAATCTTATATGCCAGCAATGGCGGTACCGCATTTCCTATTTGATAGAATTGCTTGGTCTCTGTGCCAGAGAACTCAAACCAATCAGGGAATGTCTGAAGACGCGCTGCTTCACGGTACGTAAGACGCCTCCGTCTTCCGTCCGCAAGACGCACCCTCTGCATATCGCTCGTTGCCCCTGCAAGATTTCTGCAAGTAATGGTTCTCGCAGGTCTGTCTGGATATAAATCACGAGGATTTACACAATGCGACTTCTTCTCGTATACTGCTATGTATTCGTCTTGTCGCGAAGTAAGTATCTTACTTTCGGGTTCAGGACTTAACATTGTGTCTCCTATCGCTTCAGCAACAGTTCGCTTCTCACGCTCTATTGCAGGAAAATGGAATGATGCGCGGTGTCCGACACATATAAGTCTTTCGCGCCTTTGAGGAACACCATAATCAACGGCATTCAACACTTTGTATTCCACGATATAACCCAAATTCTGAAGTTCCTGAACTATCAAGTCCAGATACCATTTATGTCTCCCTAAGATATTGGCGACATTCTCAAAAAGAAAAACTTTAGGTTGTAGACGGCGAACAGCATCTATAAATATAGGAAAGCCGTCACGTGCATCTTCCATGCCTTTTTGATTACCAAATCTGCTGAACGGTTGACAGGGAGGTCCCCCTATTATTATATCTATATTTTCTTCTTCCGGATAATTAAAACCTACTTCAAGAAACTGGTTATAGCATTTTCCTTTAAGATTTCTGTTATACGTATCAACAGCCTCGTCAACCATTTCGAAACCGATAGTTCTAAAACCTACAGCCTCAAATCCAAGCGACAAACCTCCACAACCAGCAAACAAGTCCAATACCACCGCAGGTTCCTGAACTTTTGGTTTCAATAATCCATCTATGTATTGACTATATTCTGTCATCTATAATTCTTTGTTCAATTTTTATTTCACTTGAAATACTTGCCCACGACGGGCAGACTCTTCAGCGGCAGGTCGTGATAGACGATGTGACCGATGAACGCCACGACGAGTGCGGTGTTCACAGCGAGCGCAGCCCACTCGGGCAGGTTGTCGTTGGCAAGATTCATGAGGAAGTAGAAGAGCGCCGTGATAGCCACGTACACGCCTATCGACTTCAGCGGATAGTCGATGGGATACTTGCGCTGACCGACGAGATAAGACAGCACCATCGCCGTGCCGTAGCCCGCTACGCCGCCCCATGCACACGCCATATAGCTATACTTGGGCACAAAGAGCACGTTCACCGTCACCAGCACCAAGCAGCCTGCGGCAGAGAACCACGCGCCGTATATGGTCTTGTCGATGAGCTTGTACCAGAACGAGAGGTTGAAGTAGACGCCCATCATTATCTCGGCAGCCATCACGATAGGCACGACGCGCAGTCCGGGCCAGTAGCTCTCGTTAGGGATGATGAAGCGTAGGATGTCGATGTAGGCTATCACGACGAGGAACGCAAGCAGCGTGAAGATGATGAAGAACTTCATGGCCTTGGCGTACGTCTCGCGGTTGTCCTTGTCCTTAGACTTGCCGAACACGAACGGCTCGTAGGCGTAGCGGAACGCCTGCGTAATCATCGCCATGATCATCGCAATCTTCGTAGCCGCACCATATATGCCGAGCTGCGTCTTCTCGTCGGCTCCGTCGTAAAGGTACGGGAAGATTATCTTATCGAGTGTCTGGTTGAGGATGCCGGCTATGCCCAACACCAGCAGAGGCATGGCGTAGCGCAGCATACGGCGCCACAACTGCACGTCGAAGCGCCAGCGGAAACCCGTCAGCTCACGCCAGAAGCAGAGCAGGACGACGGCTGTACAGATGAGGTTGATGTAGAACACCATGCCCACGTCGAGCGTGAACTGCGCGTCGTACAAGCCGAACGGGTTCAGCTTCAGCGCCGGCAGCACGATGAGGTAGAGCAGGTTGAGCACGATGTTCAGCACGATGTTCACCAACTGCAGCGCCGCGAACTTAATGGCCTTCTTCTTATAGCGCAGATAGGCGAACGGTATGCACTTGAATGCGTCGATAGCCACGCAGACGAACATCACTGCCACCCAACTCTGATGGTCGGGATACTTCATGAACGTAGCTATCTGTGGCAGGAAGCTGAACACGAGCGCCACGAAAAGCGCCGCCGTCGCTCCGACGGAGATAAGCACCGTGGAGTAGACGGTCTGCGGATTCTCCTCCGTCTTGTTGACATAGCGGAAGAAGGTTGTCTCCATACCGTACGTAAGGATGACAAGCAGCAGCGCCGTGTAGGCGTAGATGTTCGTAACGACACCATATTGTCCGCCGCTCGCGACGAACGCTGTGGTCTGGATGGGCACGAGCAGATAGTTGATGAAACGGCCCGCAATGCTGCTCAAGCCGTAAATGGCGGTGTCCTTTGCTAAACTCTTTAAATTAGCCATGATTTAAAAGTATTTTTATTCTTTTTACTCTTTTACCTTTTTACTTTTTTACCTTTAAAAGCCCTTTTTACTTTTTTACTTTTAAAAGAAAAGGTAGCAGATTGCGATTGCTGCGATTACGCCGGCGAGATCGGCAAGCAGACCGCAGGCTACGGCATGGCGTGTGTAGCGCACGCCGACGCTGCCGAAGTAGACGGCGAGGATGTAGAAGGTGGTGTCGGTGGAGCCCTGGAAGATGCACGAGAGGCGACCCACGAACGAGTCGGCACCGTATGTAGTCATGGCGTCGACCATCATGCCGCGCGCTCCGCTACCCGAGAGCGGCTTCATGAAAGCCGTGGGCAGCGCGCCAACAAAGTCGGTGTTGCAACCAAGAGCCTCAACCACCCACTTCACGCCGCCAATGAGCATATCCATAGCACCCGAAGCACGGAACACACCGATGCCAACAAGTATCGCCACGAGATAAGGGATGATGCGCACAGCCGTAGAGAAGCCGTCCTTTGCGCCCTCGATGAACGCGTCGTACACGTTCACCTTCTTGCGCATGCCAGCCAGGATGAACACCACGATGATGAGCATCAGCAGGATGTTAGCCACCGACGTGCTCACGACGTTCATCTGCGCCTTGTCCATAGCCGAGAAGCCCCAGATGATGGCGGCAACGGCGAGCGACAAGCCGCCCAGCGTGAGCAGCATAGTGCGGTTGAGCAGGTTGATGCGCTGATAGAGCGACGTGACGATGATGCCGGCGACTGTAGAACAGAACGTAGCGAGCAGAATGGGCACGAAGATGTCCGTAGGCTGCGCTGCGCCGAGCTGCGCTCTGTACACCATGATGCTCACCGGTATGAGCGTCAGACCCGACGTGTTGAGCACGAGGAACATTATCATCGGGTTCGTCGCCGTATCCTTCTTAGGGTTCAGCTCCTGCAGTTGCTCCATAGCCTTCAGTCCGAGCGGCGTTGCGGCATTGTCGAGTCCGAGCATGTTGGCAGCCACGTTCATGAAGATGCTGCCCGTCACGGGATGTCCTTTCGGAATGTCTGGGAAGAGACGCGAGAACACGGGCGAGAGCATGCGAGCCAGCACGTTCACCACCCCACCCTTCTCGCCTATCTTCATTATGCCGAGCCACAGCGAGAGCACGCCGGTGAGTCCGAGCGAAATCTCGAACGCCGTGCGCGAGGTGTCGAACGTAGAGTTCATGATTGCGGGGAACACTTCCGTATCGCCCATGAACACAAGCCGCACAAGGGCTATGCAGAAGGCGATGAGGAAGAACGCAATCCAGATATAGTTGAGTACCATTCTATATTATGTATTAGCTTTTATTCTTATTTATATATTAGTTCAATATGCAAAATTACATTATTATATCGAAATACGGCAAGCAAAAACGTAGGAAATACCAAAAATGAAAAGAGTGGAAGAACTGTGAGACCAATTCTTCCACTCTTACTTGAAGCATACTTATAAAGTAGAACGTCACGGATAGTGCGGCGTTCAGAAAAGATTTATTTAAGCCACATAAGGTTTGTAGTGGTTGGCTTCTGTCCGTTTCCGAACGCTACACCCACCGCACGCGCCGCTGCAATGCGACCTTTCTCAAGATCTATCTGGTCGTTATATTTCTGGCGCATCTCGAAGTCGATATCGCTACGCACCTGACCCTTCACCTCTTTAAGGAATCTTGAAGCGTCTGCATAACAAGCTGCCTCAGGGTCAATCTGAGCCAACAGCTTGCAAACCTCCTTGGCTGTCTGAGCGTCCTGTCCCGCAGCCCACATAGCCTTTGCTGTGTTCAGCAGATATAGATTCAGACGATCGAGATTGCGGGTGTACAGCTTCAAGCCGTAGCTGGAAGCCTGGTCGCCGCCTTTCGAGCAAACGGGGATTGCAAAAACCATGGCCAGCGCCTCTTCATACTGCTGCATCGCCTCCAGACGCTTCGCCTCCTTCAGGATGTTGGGATATTGCGTGTCGTAATAGTTCATCATCTTCGCACGACCAGTGTTTACAAGTTTCTTTATCTCGTTTCCTGATCTGCTGATATGGCGGAAAGCATCAATATAGCTCTTCACCTCACCCGTACCTACACCGTTCAATGTGAGATAGGCTGTAGCGAACTTCTTCTGCTGATACGTATCTACCATATACAATGTCAGTCCAAGATTATAGACTGTCTGTATCGGCGGTCCAGGAAGATTGCTCTTATCGAGCACATCGCAGTGGGCTGTCAACACGAACGGCGAATTTGGAGCCTCCGTAGTGAGTCCGTTCTCTGTAGCCATACGACTGAGCGACTGGTAAAGCATGCTGGATGCAGCTGCCGGAACGTCAGTAAACTCCTCATCAAGCACTATTGAAACCGGCAATTCGCAATGTTGCGCAAACAAGTTGGCGGAAAACCACAAACATGCTGCTGACAATAATATACGTATTCTCATGTTTAATCCTCCTATCCTATTTTTCTCCTAATATTAACAGACAACGTCCGAGTCCACGGTTCACTGTCTTGACGGGGATATTGTATGGAGCCTTGCCAAGAAAGCGAGCAAGATCGCGAGCAAAACCGTAGGTGTCCTGCGCCATTCCATTGTTTTTGTAAAGAGGAATGCGCACCTGCTCGTAGAGTATCATGGTCTCTGTGGCATCCGACTTGCTGAAACGGTGGTTGACGCAGTTGTCGGCAAGCCAGTTGTCTATTATCTCCGACAACTCGTAACCGTCGTATTCCTTCTCAAAGTCGACTGCACTGCCGTCAAACACGCGCATGTCGAGCACTACTTCACGACCATTTGCAAGCAGATCGTCGAAGTGGGCCTGCAGACGCTCTACGAAAGAGTCCATGTGGTCCTGCACAGCTTCTTCGAGCAATACCGGAAGCTCTGCAGAGAAAGAACCTTTACCCGTTCCTTCAGCACCTGCTACCTGCTTGCCCGAATAGGCATCAAGAGCACGCAGATTATACGTGATGCTGCTCTTAGGTCCGACAGTGTTCACAGTCCAGTCTATCTCAAGCAGGATGTCTGCCTTTGCCGTACGGCGAAGACGGTCAAGCGGACTTTCGCTTATAGACATTCCGCTGCTCTTGCTTGTGATAAGACGGTCTTCTGTAGAGAGGTTGGCTATGCTCTTAACAGTCTGTTGCAAGTCCTTAAGCGGGAAACCGCGGTCGGCCATGAGTATATTTATCTTTGATATTACAGCATTAAGCTGCTTGTCTGTGGACAAGGCTGCACGATAGTCGGGTATCTGTTCGCTTGTTCCTTGATTGTCGAATGTCTGCTCGTAGCCGTGTTCCTTGCACCAAGCGTCGCTTGGCACCACCATAAGTGTCGGTTTCTTAGCCTGACCCATTGCTGAAAGTGCGCACACTGCCAGCAAAAACATTGATAATATCCTATGCAGTTTCATTTCAAATTGTTTTTTGAATACCTATTAAATATTGTTCTGATACAGAGTAGATGTGATTCTACACATATCAAATGTTATTCTATCACGTTATCGGCTTTCAGACGTGCCTTAAGCTGCGCTCGAAGCACACGTATGGTGAGGTCGTACGAATAGCCGACCTTGTCTTTCTCCTTTCCTGCCGAGCGTTTCTTCGTATCACGCAGAGAGACATACTCCTTGTACGCGCCGTTGTCGGCGAAGAAGATGTTGAAGTAGTCTTCATATCGCTCACGTGCATTCACTTCGGTTACGAGCGGACGCATGTTGCAGCCTTCTACGCCTTCTCTGATACCGTCGAAAATCACAGCCCATACAGCGTTTTTCATCGCCTGCTCCTTGGCATCGGCACGGTTGCGTCCGTAGCCTTGCACACGAAGGGTCTGCGAGCCGTCGAGTTCTACTCCCAAACAACGTACGGAAGTACGCGCATATACTCCTTGTGTCTGTGCCTGTGCTGTAGCCATCGACAACAGCGCAAGCATTGTTATAAATATCTTTTTCATACTATTACTGCTTTAGATTAGAATTCATAACCCAGTTTCAGACCGAAGTAGCTGTATACTACATCATCCTTCTTACTGTCCTTGAAACTTGAAACCGTATAGCTCAAACCTATAAGGAAGTTGTTGCGCAATCCGCCGAAGCTGTAGCCTATCGTTGGACTTGCGAAGAAGCCTTCACTTGTTATGCCGCCCACATTAAGCGACCAGAACGGAACACCGTCGCGTTCTGAAGCCGACACTATGTTGCCACGCACATTGACAAACAACGGCATTACGAACTTGTTGTCCGAATCGCGCACGTCAGCATTATGCAGATATGCACGTCCGCCGAATCCGACACCAGCACGCAGATACTCGTTGAGACGATAGCCACCGGTAACAAGAAGATTAGTGTACTGCATATTCTTCTTGTGCTCCATTATACTGCTGCCACCTTCTGCCTCTACAGCGAACCAGAAGCCTGCATCTTCTGTAGAATAGTCGCGATAGCCCTTCTGCTTGGGCTGTTCGGGCAACTTCACATCGCGATACTGCGCATAAGCGCCTGCAGAGACTACTATAAAAAATAAAGCTAATAGAAATCTTTTCATAAATATGTCACTGATTTAAAAATTCTTGAACTTCATTAGAACACTTATGCCGTCAGATTTATCTGCCACCAGGTCAATCAGAAGCCGCTTGAGAGCGAACGCACTACGCCAGCTTTCTCAAGAGCCTTGCGCAAAGATGCCTTGTCCACCTGGACGATGGCTCCCATCTTCAATCCTTTGGCAGTCTTAACACGGTCGTAAGAGCCTGCTATCACACTGGCATATTTCTGACAATCGCCGTCTGTAGTGAAGAATGCGGAACAAAACGCAGCGTTGTCCGCTTCGGCTGTTGCAGCAGCCATTGCCGGTTGACGCGCTCCGCTTTCATTGCCCGTGCATCCTCTGAACACAACGCCGTGAACAGCTGCGAGCTTGAAGTCTTCGTCCGCAACCTTGTTCTTGTAGACATAGACCTTAACAAGCAGTGTGCCTTCCGTGCCGGAGCCGGCTCCGGTTATATCATACTTCGGAACCTTATCGCCTTTCGCCATCGCCCCCATCACGCAGAACATGATGAGGACAAGCAAACTTAATAGTCTTTTCATCTTGTCGTGATTTTAATGAAACTTTATTTTGTTGACATCTCTCTTATCAGCATACCCTTGGCAAAATCCTTTCCGCTAACTTTTCTGAACGTAGTGAATCCAAGTGTCGATCCGGCAGCGCCTTCTTCGGTTGCCATAAAACGGTTGTCCCAGATAAGGTTTTCTATCGGTTCTATCACGCCTACGCGATTGTATTTGTGGGCGCCGTTTTCCATTTCAACCACTTCGAGCACTTCGTACTGCGTTTTAGGTGTCACGCCGTCCTTCATTCCGATGTATGCTGTTAGCGGCTCTACAGAAATGAGCGGCGACTTTGTGCGGAACTCTTCATAGTTGCGCTGCAAGTCTACTACGTTTTCGTCGATTGCTCGCTGGCACGCCTTGCGCACCATCACTATCGGTTCGTCTTCCTTGATGCCGAGGAAGGATGTCGTACCGCCGCTACTCTCTACCTTTCCTACATAGGTGAGTGTGTATTTGTTGCGATTAGCTGCAAAGTTGTCGCGCTTTTCCTTGTTTGGTTTGGCTGCATACTGCTCCTTGTAGAAGGTGTTTGCCACTTCCTCATTCCAGTCGAGACGGTAAAGGAAGGTGTTTATCTTCACCTTGAATCCCTTGATGCTCTCTATCATATCGCCAAGGTTGTCGGTGAGATTGTCCAGGTTCACGCCGGTCACTGCGCCTGCAATCTTTCCCAATGCTTTGAATATTGTGCCTGCGGTCTTTGCGCCTTTGTTCTTGTCTACATAGCGTATGTCGTTGACGAGTACGTATGTATTGCCTATGAGGTCTTCGCCTGCATCCTGGAGCATAGCGAGTCCGCGTGCGGAGCGCTTGGCGAGCTGGCGGTCGAACTCGGTAGCATTGTACAGACCACGTTCCTTAACGAGTTCCATGTTGCACTGTCCGGTGTACGAGTCGCGGTTGAACCAACGCGCAACGAGTCGGCTTGCCACATTGTTTTTCGAGAGGAAGTCGGTGAGTTCGGCGTTCTCCTTCTCGCTGTTGGCGCCTTTGAGTTTCTTGTCGAGGTTGAGCACCTTCACGCTAAGGTTGTGGTCGTTGAACTTGTCGGGCACTGGAATCTTCAGGAATGCCTCCTTTATCTCGCCTGCGAACTGCTGGTTTGTATGGTTCACAAGAACCGAATAGATAGAGCTGCGTCTGTATTTGAATTCTGTATCTTGAGCATTGGCGCAAACTGCGACAGAAACGAGTGCACCAAGTAAAATGTTACGTATTTTCATAATGTTTCAGTTTTTATGTTATTAGTAATTCCACTCTTCTTCTCCGAGTGTCTTATCGAGGTTGTACGAACGGTTCTCGCGAGTCACTTCGAGGAGTATGTTCTTCTTCTCCTGATCTGTAGGCACGCGGTGTCCCAGTTCGGCTATCTTCTTCAGAACGGCGTCTTTATATAATGTAGACACCGGGCGGTCGAAGATGACCACGTCGTCGGCTGCGAGCAGATATCCGAAGGCGCCCAGCATATTGTCGAGCTTCACTGCGCCGAGCGTAGCGTTGTCTGTGTTCGGAGCATAGGTCTGCGCTCTGTTCACCTGGTTGTCCTCGAGTTTCATGTCGGCTGGTCTTACTAAAGCCACGCCGTTCTTGAAGTTGGCAACGTCCTTGTATGCGGTTGTTGAGAGTTTCTTTTTCGCTACATTATAATGATAGTAGAGCGAGTCGCTCTTCTGTACCCAATAGTCGTTTGCGCCGCGCTCTGACGGGAAAATCACATTCATGTATTCGGTCGGTACGATGACGCTGCCGTTCGGCGCGACTGCGCCCCACTTGCCGTCTTTCTTAACGCAGACGGCGTCGAATCTGTTGTCCCAAGCGTCTTCGTAGTCGAATGGCACCACGGTTTCGCCGCTACGGTTGATGCAGCCGTACTTGGCGCCGTCCTTCTGTACGGTGAATATCTCCTTGTCGTCTTTCTGCTGCGGGAAGAGCATATCGGTATAGCCCGACAATGCCGCGATGTCGTTGTTGCTTTCGTCGAACACGCTCCACTTGCCGTCGCTGTCCTTTGCCGCCCACAAACCCAGATTGCGGGTGTGGCGCAGGGCCTTGTAGTTGCTGCGCAGAACATTGCCCTTCTTGTCTATAAACTTCCATGCGTCTCCGTTCACCGGTGCTATATCGCCGGTGAAGTCGCCGTGTGTCCAAAAATCGATATTTGAAAGATGTCTGTTGAATTTAGCCACTTCGAATCCTTTACCGGTCGAGAGATTATGATAGCCGCACTTTGTCTCCCTCGACTTCACGTTATAGTATCTCACCATTCCGCCTTCAGGACGCATAACGAAATTGTAGGATCCCGACTTGAGCAGCACTTTGCCATTGCCGTCGATAATGCCGGCTTTGTTGTCACCTATCGGGTTGGACGAGTAGCCGAGGTATGAGCAGTCGGTCTGCAGTGTGTCTGTTATGAAATGATAGCTGTGGAGGAGGCACTTACCTTCGTGATATACCTTGCTTTGAGAGCCGTCGTATGCGAACTCGTAGAGGCCCTTGTATTTCGGCTCCACGAGCAGACGTCCCTCGTTGTTGATGATGCCGTACTTGGCGTTGGCCATATAGTTTTTCTTCTCTACCGTTGCGTTTTTGCCGCCTAAAGCCACTAACGCCTTTCCGTAGCAGTTTATCTTGGATATATGGCTGTACTTCACATCGAGGGCTATCTGTCCGTTGCTTTTGGCGAGTCCCATCTTCTTGCCGTTATTCACGAGGTACAGACCATTTGCCCACGGGTATATCTGCGTGTACTTCAAGGGCAGCAACATTTTGCCAGAGGCATCGATGATGCCGCTCTTTCCTGATTTTGTCACAATGGAGATGCCTTTCTCAAACGGGGTTGCACTGTCGTAAATGCACTTCACGACAACGTTGCCTTGCGAGTCAACGAAACCTACCTTTCCTTTCTTATTCAAAGAAATCTTGAGGTCTTGGGCCTGAACCGACACTGCAAGGAACGCAGCTGCCACGAACATAAGTCTAAAATTCAGTTTTCTTATTTTCATAATTAGATACGAGCTAAGGCTCCGCTTAGCAATTTAATAGTAGTAAACCTTAATTCCGCAACACTATAATTTAACTTTATTTATAAGTTCCTGAGCAACA
>OGHM01000050.1_pt1 | contig 67685 bp, 49 predicted proteins | sample 1571531 | NCBI WGS metagenome assembly OGHM01 (sample SAMEA2582031, study PRJEB24529) | metagenome | biome: Human gut stool | place: China | collected 2011 | reverse complement strand
GCTCCATGATTGAAAATATTCCTCCAAAAGGAGTGAGCTTCTCGGATTTTATTTGTATTTTTGCCATGCCTGATGAGGTTTTGTTTGATTATTTTTTTGCAACACTAAGTTAAGTGAATCCTCTGACATGGCAAAATCCTGAGCAACTTTTTGTTGCTCAGGTACTTAAAAAAAATATTTTATAATAGTGTTGCGGAATTAAGGTTTCATAAGATTTCTTTTTATTCTTCAGACAAATCGTTAATGGCAATATTCTCAATCGGCCAAAACAAATCCTGTATATCTACATTCAAATATTTGGCAATCTCCACCAGTGTCTCGACATTCGGCTGTATGGTGTTGGTACACCACTTTGATACGGTTGCAGGATCTTTGCCCAATTGTTCGGCAAGCCATTTGTTGGTTCGTTTCTTTTCAGCCAGGACGACCTTTAGTCTGTTTATATCTTTACTCATATTTGCGTATAATTATTTGGAAAGTACAAAAGTAGTGATTTCCTGTTAGAATAACGAATAAAGGTGTTGAGTTATTATGTTAGATAGTGATATTTGTATTATATAGATGATATATACATCAATTTATAGAATATGTGAGCTAATCTACCTGACTATAGTTTGTCATTTGGTGACTCATAAAATTGGCGATGTCAAGTGAAATGCAATGAAATCATGAGAAATACGGATGAAAACAACATGAACTTTGCCGACCACAACGAATTAGCGACGAATTATGTTGGCAAAATCTCGGCAATTTATATAAACAAAAAATCCTAACTGCTCATATTTAAGCAGTTAGGATTCTGTATGGTGCGCCTGAAAGGACTCGAACCTTCACGTCCTAAAACACCAGATCCTAAGTCTGGCGCGTCTACCAATTCCGCCACAAGCGCGTTAGTGGCTGCAAAGATAGTGAAAAATGGCGAGACTGGCAAAATAATATTAGACTTTTATGATACGCGCCGACTGATGCGGATGCTCGTAACGGTCGGCGCGGATGTCCTTATCGTTCGGTGCGGATGAGAAAACTCCACACATTCTACTTCTTCTGTTCTTCGATGAATTGCTTCATCTCTGCCTCGTGTGCCTTTGCCTTCAGGAAGAGGTGCCACTGGTTGCGGGCGCGTGTGAGGTTGTGGTCGGCATACTGGCACTTCCAGTAGTGGTCGCCCGAGAGATAGTCCCAGAGGAAGCGCACGCACTGCATGTAGGGGAAGAGTTCGGCGGCGTAGGGCAGGAGCGACACTTCGAGCGGAGTGAGGAAGCGCTGTGCCGATTCGAGGTAGCCGCGTGTGAACGCTTCGAAGATGTCCATGCGGAAGTCGATCTTGTCGTACTCGGGCGAGTCTTCGGCGATGGTGTTTGCGGCTGTACGCAGGAAGTCGCCGTAGTCGCTGACGAAGAGCGACGGCATCACGGTGTCGAGGTCTATCACGCAGAGCACTTTTCCTTGCTTGTCGAACATCATATTGTTCACTTTCGTGTCGCAGTGGCACACGCGTTTCTGCAGCTTGCCCTCGGCGAGGAGTCGTTCGCCCAGGCACATCTCGTCCATGTACGCCTCAATCTCTTCTACGAACTGCTTCACGCTCTCGGCGCGTCCCACGGGGTCTTCGGCGTACACCTTGCGCAGTTGGTCGCGTCGGAGGCACATGTTGTGGAAGTCGGGGATTGTCTCGCCAAGCTGGTCGGCGATGTCAGCCAATCGAGCCTCGAAGTCGCCGAACGCCTTGCCAGCGTCGTACGACGATTCGGGTGTCACGACGTCCATCGTCACGGCGTCGCTGATGAATATCGACACGCGCCAGTAGCTCTCGCCGTCGAAGTGGTAGGTCTTTCCGTCGGTGGTGGGCACGAAGCGCAGCACGCGGCGGTCGATGTCGTCGGCTCCTTCTGCCTTCAGCTGCTCGCGTATGTGGTTGGTCACGGTCTCCACGTTGTGCTGCAGCAGGTCAACATCGGTGAAGATGTGGTGGTTGATGCGTTGCAGCACGTAGTCGGGGCGGTCGTTTTCTGCGGTCTGTATGCGGTATGTGTCGTTGATGAGTCCGTTGCCGAGCGGCTTGATGTCGCTGACGGTGCCTTCGATGAGAAACTTGCTGGTAATGTTGTTTAGATTGTTCATAGTTTTTATTTTGATTTTTGCAAATTTACGGCTTTTTTATTATAATAGGTGTCTTTATTGCTGCTTATTTCGCTTTTTTGCAGTAACTTTGTGGTGATAGACTAAAAATTAAAAACTAATCATAATGCAAGCAAAAAGACAACTCCTTGCGCTTCTTGCGCTCTGCGCCTTTGGCTCTGCCAACGGCTTCGCGCAGCAGAAGACACCCTTGAAGTATTGGTTCGACCGCCCGACGACGATGCGCGGACAGGCTGTGTGGCTCGCTTCGAGCCCCGACCGCAAGCCTACTGAGCGTCAGCTGGTGCGTGCCGGCGACTTAGTGAACAACCCCGATCCCGAATGGGAGTCGCAGTCGCTGCCCATCGGCAACGGCAATATCGGTGGCAACGTGCTCGGTTCTGTTGAGGCTGAGCGCATCACGTTCAACGAGAAGACGCTCTGGCGCGGCGGTCCGAACACTGCGCGCGGCGCCTCATACTACTGGGATGTGAACAAGCAGTCGGCTCACGTGGTGGGCGAGATACGCGACGCCTTCACCAAGGGCGACTGGGCGAAAGCCGAACAGCTCACACGAAAGAACTTCAACAGCGTTGTGCCCTACGAGGCAGACGCCGAGGAGCCGTTCCGCTTCGGCAGCTTCACAACAGCCGGCGAGTTCTATATAGAAACCGGACTGAGTTCGGTGGGTATGACCGGCTATCGCCGCGAGCTCTCGCTCGACTCAGCCCTTGCTAAGGTGAGTTTCTGCAAGGACGGCGTGCAGTACGAGCGCGAGTATTTCGTGTCGCATCCTGCCAACGTGATGGCTGTGCGCTTCGCTGCGTCGCAGCGCGGCAAGCAGAACCTCGTGTTCTCCTACGCTCCAAACCCTGTTTCGACGGGCGAGATGAAGGCCGACGGCGCCGATGCGCTCTGCTGGCTGGCGCGTCTCGACAATAACGCCATGCAGTACGCCGTGCGCATCAAGGCTGTGGCTAAGGGCGGCGAGGTCTCTAACGCTGGCGGCAAGCTCACGGTGAAGGATGCCGACGAGGTGGTGTTCCTCATCACTGCCGACACCGACTACAAGCCCAACTACGACCCCGACTTCAACGATCCGAAGGCTTATGTGGGCGTCGACCCGGCGAAGACTACCGCCGACTGGCTCGCAAAGGCTGCGGCTAAGGACTACGCTTACCTGCTCAACGAGCATTACGCCGACTATTCGGAGCTCTTCAACCGCGTGCGTCTGAACATAAACAACGCTACGGTTGAGACCGCCGACCTGCCCGTGAACCGACGTCTTGAGGCTTACCGCCAGGGCAAGCCCGACTACTATCTGGAGCAACTCTACTATCAGTTCGGCCGCTACCTGCTCATCTCGTCGTCGCGTGCAGACAATATGCCGGCTAACCTGCAGGGCTTGTGGCACAACAACGTGGACGGACCGTGGCGCATCGACTATCATAACAACATCAACCTGCAGATGAACTACTGGCTGGCTTGCCCGACGGGACTTCCGGAGTGCGAGTTGCCGCTCTTCAACTTCATGCGCACGCTCGTTAAGCCGGGCCGCGTAACGGCTAAGTCGTACTTCGGCACACGTGGCTGGACAACATCCGTTTCGGGCAATATCTTCGGCTTCACATCGCCGCTCTCGAGCGAGGATATGTCGTGGAACTTCTCGCCGTTCGCCGGTCCGTGGCTCGCCACTCACCTCTGGAACTACTACGACTTCACCCGCGACCGCCACTTCCTCGCCGACAACTACGACATGCTGAAGGAGTCTGCCGACTTTGCTGCCGACTATCTCTGGCATCGCGCCGACGGCGTGTACACCGCCGCTCCGTCTACATCACCCGAGCACGGACCGGTTGACGAGGGCGCAACGTTCGCTCACGCCGTGATACGCGAAGTGCTCTTGGATGCTATTGAGGCAAGTCGCGTGCTGGGCAAGAGCGCAAAGGAACGCCGCCAGTGGGAGGACGCTCTGAAGCATCTCGCTCCGTATAAGATAGGTCGCTACGGACAGCTCATGGAGTGGTCTACCGACATCGACGACCCAAAGGACGAGCATCGCCACGTGAACCATCTCTTTGGTCTGCATCCTGGTCACACCGTGTCGCCCGTTACGACGCCCGAACTGGCTAAGGCTTCGCGCGTAGTGCTCGAGCATCGCGGCGACGGCGCCACAGGATGGTCGATGGGCTGGAAGCTTAACCAGTGGGCGCGCCTGCACGACGGCAATCATGCCTACACGCTCTACGGCAACCTGCTGAAGAACGGCACGCTCGACAACCTCTGGGACACGCACGCTCCGTTCCAGATTGACGGCAACTTCGGCGGAACAGCCGGCGTTACCGAGATGCTCATGCAGAGCCACATGGGATTCGTGCATCTGCTGCCTGCATTGCCCGACGCTTGGAAAGAGGGCGCTGTGAGCGGTCTGCGCGCAAAGGGCAACTTCACCGTGTCTGTCAGCTGGAAGAACGGCAAGCTCGTTGAGGCTACGCTGCTTTCGGGTGCGGGTGCTCCATGCGAGGTGCGCTACGGCGACTCGGTGCTGAAGTTCAAGACGAAGCGAGGCGCACGCTATACGCTGAAGCTCAACGGCGACAAGCTTGTAGGGGGTGCACTTGTCTCAAGTGCACCAACCAAGTAAAATGCCAATTAGTTGGTGCACATTCTGTTCGGTTGGTGCACTTGAGACAAGTGCACCCCCTACAAGTGCCCCCCTTGAAACAACAAAGGTCGAGCGATTTCGCTCGACCTTTATTGTTTTTGGTATTAAAATAATGTTTAAATAATGTAAAAAGGGTATGGCATTGTGTGAATGTCATACCCTCCTATTATTACTCGTAAACCCAGTATCCCTCTGTCTGCTGCTGTGCTGCGCCGTCCTTTGCCGGAGCGGCAGCTGTAGACGTCTTGCGGAAGTAGCCGACGAGGGTTATGTCGAAGATGAGGGTGGAGTAGGCTGCGCCCGGCTTGTCAGACGAGCCGTATGCCAGCTGGTGCGGTATGTAAACCTGCCATCTGTCGCCGATGTGCATGTTCTGCAGCGCTGTAGCGAAGCCTTTCACCACGCCGCTCACGGCGAACGTGCGCGGTTTCATCGTGCTGAGGTTGTATTCGTCCTGCCACGACTGGTCGAAGATGTAGCCTTTGGCGTAGCTTGTCGACGGCAGCAGTCGGCCGCTGTAGTGCACCTTCACCGAGTCGGTGTAGAGCGGACAGCCCGAACCCTTACCGGCGTTGAGCACGTTGGCGAGCACGTAGTCGTAGCTGTGTGTAGCCAGCTTGTCGTCGAGGCTCCAAGAGCGCAGCACCTTCCAGTCGGCAGCGCCGCCCGCCACCAGCTGCTTCACCTCGGCGTACTTCTTGTCGTAGTAAGCCTCGTTGGTCTTCTGCCAGTTGGGGAACTCTTCCACCTCGTTGTCGGTCTCTTTGCACGACGACAGGCTTGCTGCGAAGACTGTCGTCATGGCGAGGAGTATGAATAAATAGTATTTTCTCATTTATCGAGTGTGTTTTTTACTGCAATTTCTTGAGCAGACTTGTGATGCTCACCTTGTCCTCGATGATGCTGAGGAGCTGGTCGATGCTCACGCGCTCCTGCTCCATAGTGTCGCGGAAGCGGAGTGTTACGGTGTTGTCCTTCAGCGTGTCGTAGTCGACTGTGACGCAGTAAGGTGTGCCCACGGCGTCCTGACGGCGGTAGCGCTTGCCGATGGTGTCCTTCTCGTCGTAAGTTGTGTTGAAGTGGAACTTCAGGTTGTTCACAATCTCGCGAGCCTTCTCGGGCAGTCCGTCCTTCTTAACGAGCGGCAGCACGGCGAGCTTTGTCGGAGCGAGTGCCGGCGGGAGCATGAGCACGACGCGTGTCTCGCCGTTCTCGAGCTTCTCCTCCTTGTAAGAGTGGCACATCACGCTGAGGAACATACGGTCTACGCCGATAGATGTCTCGATGACGTACGGAGTGTACGACTCCTTTGTCTGCGGGTCGAAGTACTTGATAGAGCGGCCCGAGAACTTCTCGTGCTGCGAGAGGTCGAAGTTGGTGCGGCTGTGTATGCCTTCCACCTCCTTGAAGCCGAACGGCATGTGGAACTCGATGTCGGTAGCGGCGTTGGCGTAGTGAGCCAGCTTCTCGTGGTCGTGGAAGCGGTAGTTCTCGGCGCCGAAGCCCAGAGCCTGATGCCACTTCATGCGCAGCTCCTTCCACTTCTGGAAGTACTCGAGCTCGGTGCCCGGCTGTACGAAGAACTGCATCTCCATCTGCTCGAACTCGCGCATACGGAAGATGAACTGGCGTGCTACGATCTCGTTGCGGAACGCCTTACCGATCTGTGCGATGCCGAACGGAATCTTCATGCGGCCTGTCTTCTGCACGTTAAGGTAGTTGACGAAGATGCCCTGTGCTGTCTCCGGACGGAGGTATACCTTGTTAGAGCCGTCGGCTACCGAACCCATCTCTGTAGAGAACATGAGGTTGAACTGGCGCACGTCGGTCCAGTTCTTTGTGCCGCTGATCGGGTCTACGATCTCCTCGTCGAGGATGATCTGCTTGAGCTCAGCGAGGTCGGATCCCTGCATAGCCGCTGTGTAGCGTGCGTGGAGAGCGTCGCGCTTCTGCTGGTGCTCGATTACGCGTGCGTTGGTAGCGCGGAACTGAGCCTCGTCGAAGCTCTCGCCGAAGCGCTTGCGAGCCTTGGCAATCTCCTTCTCAATCTTCTCGTCGTACTTTGCAATCTGGTCTTCGATGAGAACGTCGGCACGGTAGCGCTTCTTAGAGTCGCGGTTGTCGATGAGCGGGTCGTTGAAAGCGTCTACGTGTCCGCTTGCCTTCCAGATAGTAGGGTGCATGAAGATGGCAGAGTCGATGCCCACGATGTTGTCGTGCAGCAGCACCATGCTCTTCCACCAGTATTGTTTGATGTTGTTCTTCAGTTCTACACCGTTCTGTCCGTAGTCGTACACTGCAGCCAGTCCGTCATAAATTTCGCTGCTCGGGAACACGAAACCATACTCCTTGCAGTGACTCACGATTTTCTTGAAAACGTCTTCTTGTGCCATTTTATATGTGTTTTATTGTTAATTTACTGATATGTAGTGCGCTGTGTGCTATAATAACAATGTGCAGACAGCCACCTTTAAAGTGCAAAGTTACGCTTTTTTGATTGATTATGTAGCGTCTGAGGCGTTAAATGTTATGAAACAATAGGGTTGCGGCGGTCGGTTTGTTGTGTTGGGGCGGTCGGTTTGTTGTGTTGCGGCAGTCGGTTTGTTGTGTTGCGGTGGTCGGTTTGTTGTGTTGAGGCTGTCGTTAAGTCATCGGATAGCGTACGGAATCCGATCGGACGGCGTACGGAATCTGATTGGGCGGCGAACGGAATCCGATTGGGCGGCGTACGGAATCCGACGATTGTCTCTAAGCTGTTTAGGGATTTTCCCACAAGCGTTTAGGGAAAATCCCTTTGACGTGCTCTGATAAAGTTCTAACTTTGCAAGCGAAAGGAAACCTATAGGGGGTGCAGTTGTCTCAACTGCACCAACATAGCAGTAGTTGCACCAACATAGCAGTAATTGCACCAACAGAGCATCCTACTTGGTTGGTGCACTTGAGACAAGTGCACCCCCTAGAAAGCACCTCCTATAGAGCCCCTGAGAGGGCCACTTAAGATAATGTATAACTTTTAAAACAGAAATATTATGAAAAGGTTTTTCGCAACAATAGTAATGGTGCTCGGCTTCATGGTGACAGCCGGCGCAATGAGCTACAGTCAGGCGCGCGAACAGGCTCTGTTCCTCACCGACAAGATGGCTTACGAGCTGAACCTCACTGACGACCAGTATGAGGCGGCTTACGAGATAAACCTCGACTATCTGCTCAGCGTCAACTCGTACGACGAGCTGTACGGCGACTACTGGCGCTGGCGTAACCTCGACTTCAGCTACGTGCTGCTCGACTGGCAGTATCGCATGTTCTGCGACGCGGCTTACTTCTACCGTCCGCTCTACTTCCACTCGGGCTGCTGGCACTTCGCCATCTACGCCCGCTATCCGCACCGCGACTACTTCTACTTCCATCGTCCGACGGTGTACGTGAGCTATCGTGGCGGCCACTCGTGGCGTCAGAACAACGGACGCTCGTGGTATAGTGGCAGAACGTTCGGCTCGCGCCGCGGCGACAACTACTTCGGCATGCGCGACGGATTCCAGCGTGGCGACTACGGACGCGGCAACCGCCAGTCGTTCGGCGTGCGCGGCAACCGTCAGGTGGAGCAGAAGAACAACAACTCGGGCTTCGGCTCGCGCCGCGACAACAATGCCATCCGTCGCAACATCAACGGCGTAGCTTCGGGCTCAAGCCGCGATGTCAACGGATTCGGCTCTGGCTCACGTCGCGATAACAGCAGCTTCGGCTCAAGCCGCGGTTCGTCGGGCTTCGGCAGTCGCGAGAGCAGCACACGCACCACCGTGCGCCAGTCGGATAGCGGCAGCAGTTCTTCAAGCCGTAGCTTCGGCTCAGGTCGCAGCAACCGCAGCTTCGGCTCGCCCATGCAGTCGACACCGCGCTCTACGTTCAAGCCCGTAGACAGCTCGTCGAGAGGCAGCAGCATGTCGTTCGGCTCTTCAAGAAGCTCTTCTTCGTTCGGCTCATCAAGAAGCTCTTCATCGTTCGGTTCTTCAAGAAGCAGCGGCTCGTCGTTCGGTTCGTCAAGAAGCAGCAGTCCGTCGAGAAGTTCGTCTTCGTTCGGTGGCGGCAGCTCGTCAAGAGGCTCCTCATCGTCAAGAGGCGGTGGCTTCGGCAGCCGCAGATAACAATAGTAGCGGAGGTCTCCGGCCTCCGCAGCATCCTAAAACAGACATACAATTTGTGTCCGACTTGGTGCTGCGGAGGCCGGAGACCTCCGCTACTTATGTTGCTCTTACTATTCCTAATTAATAATTACTAATTACTAATTACTAATTACTAATTACTAATTACTAATTACTTCCAGCTTCACCACCTCCGCATTCGCCATGCGTGGCGTTTCGTTCATCGGCGTGCCGCTATGCACGCTTCTTATTGCCTTGTTCATTATTCCGTGTCCCACGGCAAGCACGGTCTTTCCATCATAATTCTCTCTCACGAACTGCAGGAATGATGCGGCACGCGCCCTAAGAGCGTCGAGCGACTCGATGTCGTCGGTCCACACCGCATTCTTTAGGTCGGGGATATATCTGCCCGCAAAGCTGCCCCAGTCGCGCTCGCGCAGCAGTTTTGTCTGCACGATAGCGTCGGGCGCCACGCTGTGCGCAGCCGCCAGTATCACACATGTGTCGAAAGCGCGCTTAAGGTCGCTCGACACGAACACGTCGATAGGCGTGTCTTTTAGCTCGGCAGCGAGGGCGCGTGCCTGCTCGATGCCGTTCGGGGTCAGCTTGCCTTGAGTCTGCCCCTGCATAATCTGGCGCACATTGTCGACGGTCTCGCCGTGGCGCACAAGAAGAAGTGTTGTCATATCGTTGTTTTTTTGTTGTCCATTAAAATATTAACGCCAAATTCTTGCTTTTATTAAAAATTAAAACGACCTTTGCAATAAATAATGACTAAAACTATAAATCTATGAAGAAAAGACTACTATTAAACATGTTGTTGTGCCTTATCACATTATCTACGTTTGCACAAGAATACCGTCCGATGCTGACCGACGGAAAGGAATGGCATTGTTTTCGTAGGGTGGCATTGTCGGAAGTAGATTGGGAGCCGAACGGAGAATGGACATACAACATAAAGGTGGTGGGCGACAGTCTTATAAACGGTGTCGCATACAAGAAGATGTGCAAGGAGTATACCCAGGATGTTCCGTCGGGAGAAAGCAGATGCACGTACTTCGCCGCAATAGAAAAAGACCGCAAGGTGTATAGCTACAGCGAAGATGGGGATGTTCTGTATTTTGATTTCAGTCTGCATGAAGGCGATTGCGTTTCCAGTTATCCTGAATATGTAGTTACAAATGAAGAAACGTTTGAGGCGAAAAACCGCACATACAGACGCCTTGTGCTAAGTGACTACGTTTGGGTTGAAGGCATAGGCAGTAGAAACGCATTTGAGATTATACCGGAAATGGGAATCGAATTGGCGCCGCCCTATATCTTTGAAGACTATATGGTAGAGTGTTACGACAACGGCGAATTGATATTCACCAAAGACGACTTCTATAACACAACGACCGGCATCGAAAACGTAACTGCTGAGGACCAGAAGAGCGCTGATGTGTATAGCATTTCGGGTGTGAAGATTGCGAAACCTGAAAAGGGCGTATACATACAGAACAAGCGCAAATACATGGTGCATTAAAGCGTAACGTGAGAGTATTGTATATAAACGTAAAAGCGTCACCTACTATGGCAAAAGCCAAGTGGTGACGCTTTTACTTTTTTACTCTTAAAATCCCTTTTTACTTTTTTACTCTTTTACTCTTTTACTTTTAAAAGCACTTTCACCGCTTCGCCCACGGTAGGCACACCGTTCACCACCATATAGCGCTTGCCCCTCACTTCCTTGAGGTCGCAGCGGCGTGCGTTGGCAGCGATGTAGTTGAGAACCTTGCCAAATGTAGCACTCTTGTAGTAGGCAGAGTTGGGGTTGCTCACGAACTGCATCTGCATGCGGCCCTGCTTCAGAATAATCTTCTCGCAGCCGAGACTCTTGCCGTAGCGGCGCAGCGGCACCACCTGCAGCAGCTCTTCACCCTCGTGAGGCATAGCGCCGAAGCGGTCGATGAGTCGCTGGCGGTAGGCGTCGAGCGCAGCGTCGTCGCTGATGTTGTCGAGTTCGCGGTAGAGCAACATACGCTCCGCGCTTCCCGGCACGTAAGTGTCGGGGAAGTACATCTCGAGGTCGCTCTCCACGGCGCAGTCTTCCACGAAAGCGTCGCCCGTGAGATGGTTGCCAGCAGCCATCTCCTCGGCATACATATCGGCGAACTCGTCGTTCTTCAGTTCGGTGACAGCCTGGTTGAGAATCTTCTGATAAGTCTCGTAGCCAAGATCCTCCATGAATCCGCTCTGCTCGGCGCCAAGCAGGTTGCCCGCACCGCGGATGTCGAGGTCTTGCATGGCGAGATTGAATCCGCTACCCAGTTCGGAGAAGTTCTCCAAAGCCTCAAGGCGGCGTCGTGCCTCGGGCGTGAGCACCGACTTAGGCGGTGCAAGCAGGTAGCAGAACGCCTTGCGATTGGAACGTCCCACGCGACCGCGCATCTGGTGAAGGTCGGAGAGTCCGAAGCGGTGGGCGTCGTTGATGATGATGGTGTTGGCATTGCTTATGTCGATGCCGTTCTCGACGATGGTAGTAGAGAGCAGCACATCGTAGTCGTAGTTCATGAAGCCGATGAGAATCTTCTCAAGCTCCTCGGGCGACATCTGTCCGTGTCCGATAGCCACACGCGCGTCGGGCACGTATTTCTTTATGAGCGCAGCAATCTCGGGCAGGTTGCTGATGCGGTCGTTCACGAAGAACACCTGTCCGTTGCGCGACATCTCGAAGTTGATGGCGTCGGCTATTATCTCATGTCCGTACACGCCCAGTTCGGTCTGCACGGGGTAGCGGTTGGGCGGCGGCGTGCGCATGATGCTCATGTCGCGAGCGCCCATCAGCGAGAACTGCAGCGTGCGCGGTATAGGCGTAGCCGACATCGTGAGCGTGTCGACATTGGTCTTCAGCTTGCGCAGCTTCTCCTTTGTAGACACGCCGAACTTCTGCTCCTCGTCGATGATGAGCAGTCCGAGGTCGTGCCACTCCACAGTCTTTCCTATCAGCTTGTGCGTGCCAACGAGTATGTCTATCTTGCCCGCCTTAAGGTCGGCAAGCACCTCGCGTGTCTGCTTCGCCGTGCGGGCACGCGAGAGATAGTCGACACGCACAGGCATGTTCTTCAGACGGTCTGAGAAAGTCTTGTAGTGCTGGAAGGCGAGCACCGTTGTAGGCACGAGCACCGCCACCTGCTTCGAGTCGCACGCCGCCTTGAACGCCGCACGTATCGCCACTTCGGTCTTGCCGAACCCCACGTCGCCACACACAAGGCGGTCCATCGGTCGGGCAGACTCCATGTCGGCTTTCACGTCGTGAGTGGCGCGCTGCTGGTCGGGCGTGTCCTCGTAGAGAAACGACGCCTCAAGCTCGTTCTGCAGGTACGAGTCGGCTGAATAGGCGAAGCCTTTCTCGTGGCGCCGCTTGGCGTATAGCTTGATGAGGTCGCGCGCAATGTCCTTGATACGTTTCTTCGTGCGCTCCTTCAGCTTCTCCCATGCGCCGGTGCCGAGCGTGCTGAGTCGGGGCGGTTCGCCAGTGTCGCTGCGGCGATACTTCGATATCTTGTAGAGCGAGTGGATAGACACATCGACGATGTCGCCGCGCTGATAGTAGAGGCGTATCATCTCCTGATATGAGTCGCCCACAGGCACACGCACCAAGCCGCCGAACTTGCCGATGCCGAAGTCGACGTGCACGATGAAGTCGCCGGGTTCCATCTCCTGCAACTCCTTCATCGTGAGCGCCATCTTGCCCGTGCGGGCTGCGTCCGACTTAAGGTTGTACTTGTGGAAGCGGTCGAATATCTGATGGTCGGTGAAGAAGCACAGGCGCAGATCGTTGTCGGCGAAACCCTCGTGCAGAGTGCGGTTGACGGGGGTGAATGGAAGTGTTGAATGTTGAGTGTTGCTCAGTTGAGAGTTGAGAGTTGGGAGTTGAGAGTTATGATTTGCAGATAGAGAGTGTTCCCTGTTTCTGCGCATCTGCTGCAACTCCTCACTGTCGAAAATATCGCGCAGGCGCTGCGTCTGCTTCTCCGAGTCGGCGAGGATGTAGAGCCGGTAGCCCTGCAAGAGATAGTCGTCGAGCGTCTGAGTGAGCAGACTGAAGTTCTTGTGGAAAAGCGGCTGCGGCGAGATGTGAAACTCGATAGACACCTGCGGCGTGCCCGAAGGCTGTGCGCCGAACTCGACGAGGCGGAAACGGCATATCTCCTCGCGGAATTTAGACGGCGACACGAGGTTGTTCTCCTTGCGCATGTCGCGCATTATCTGCTGTTGCTCTACCTCTGTAGCTCCCTCCAAGCGCTCGGTCATGGCCTGCTGCGAGAAGCCGTCGTTGTATATCTTCTCGATGGTAGAACAAAGGTAGAGACGGTCTTTCATCACGAGCAGAGCGTCTTCGGGCAGAAGCGCCGTAAACGGTTGCTTTTCTTCTGTGAGCTGCGCCAGTTCGGGCACGATGCGCACCTGCTGTTTCGAGTCCTTCGAGAGCTGGTCTGCCACCTCGAACGTGCGTATGGTGTCTACCTCGTCGCCGAAGAAGTCGATGCGGAACGGCAGCTCCGACGAGTAAGAGTAGACGTCGATGATGCTTCCGCGCATGGCGAACTGCCCCGGCTCGTAGACATAGTCGACCTCCTTGAAGCCGAACTCGCGCATCTTGCGTCCAAGGTCGGCAAAGTCGACGATGTCGCCCACGGCAATGTTGATGGTGCGCTCGTCGAGGCGGCGCTTCGACACCACAAGTTCGCTGAGCGCCTCGGGACAGGTGACGACATACAAGGCGTCGCCGGCTGTCTGTGCAGAGAGTCGGCTCAGCGTCTCGGTGCGCAATATCTCGTTGGCGGCGTCGCGCTGTCCGTACTTCACCGCACGACGGTACGACGACGGGAAGAACAGAACGTTGTCGGTGCCGAGTATCTGCGTGAGGTCGTGGTAGAAGTAGCCTGCCTCCTCGTTGTCTTGCAGAACGAAAACGGCGGTGAGAGTTTTGAGTTTTGAGTTTTGAGTTTTGAATTGTTGCGACGGAGCGTCGCAATTTTGAGTTTTGAGTTTTGAGTTTTTCTTCCCGTTAACTCGTTCGGCTACGGCTGAGAAAAACACAGGAGCCGATGAGGCAAGTAGTCCACTAAGGAATACATGCCTCACCGACTCGTCGCTGATTGCTTTCAAAAAAGCCCCGCACTGAGGCAGGGCTGTATATATATTACTGATTTCTCTTATTTCCATAGGAATAGGGTGGGTGGTTTAGTGTTTCGCCTCAGGATACTTTCTGAACCAGCCGTCCCATCTGAGTCGCATCACGCCGAAGAACGCTTCGCCGAAGATGCCGCCGCTCATCTTGCTCACGCCCTCGCGACGGTTGACGAAGATAACCGGCACCTCCTTTATCTTGTAGCCCATCTTGTAGGCCGTGAACTTCATCTCTATCTGGAAGGCGTAGCCCTTGAAGCGTATCTTGTCGAGGTCGATAGACGAGAGCACGCAGCGGCGGTAGCACTTGAAGCCGGCTGTGGTGTCGTGCACCTTAAAGCCCGTAACCATACGCACGTACTTCGAAGCGAAGTAGCTCATAAGCACGCGACCGATAGGCCAGTTGACAACGTTCACGCCGCTCACGTAGCGCGAACCGATAGCCACGTCGTAGCCCTCGTCGTGGCAGGCGCTGTAGAGGCGCGGCAGGTCGTTGGGGTCGTGAGAGAAGTCGGCGTCCATCTCGAAGATGTAGTCGTAGCCGTGCTCAAGCGCCCACTTGAAGCCTGTGATGTAGGCTGTGCCGAGGCCCAGCTTGCCGCTGCGCTCGAGGATGAAGAGGCGGTCGGCGAACTCGTCGCTGATGAGGCGCTTCACGATGGCTGCGGTGCCGTCGGGACTGCCGTCGTCGATTACAAGAATGTGGAAACACTTCTCAAGTGCGAACACCGCGCGTATTATCTTCTCGATGTTCTCCTTCTCGTTATATGTCGGTATGATTACGATACTGTCGCTTTTGTTCATAGTCTTGCTGTTGAAATGGTTTTACATTGTCAACTCGTAACTCGTCTACTTGTAACTCGTTTACTTGTCAACTGGTCAACTAAAATGCAAATGTACGAAATGTATTCGACACAAGTGCGCTTGTTGCGTTAAAAAACGTGTTTTTATGCGTGTTACTGGTCAGGATTCTCTACAAAACCCTGATATTTCTCCTCAATTCCGCTCATCACCACCTTGTAGCTCTCCTCTTCAAGATACTTGATGTTGTCTGCACCCTTGCCAATAGGCTGTATCGGCTTGTGGATAGTGAGGCGCAGCGGATGCCATACCACCCACTTCATGTCGCGTGTACGAGGCATGACGTCGAACGAGCCGTTGATGGTGAGCGGCACTACGGGCAGTTCGATGTCGTCGGCGAGCATGAATGCGCCACGTTTGAATACGCCCATGTGTCCGGTGAACGAGCGCGCTCCCTCGGGGAATACAACGAGCGACATGCCGCCCTGCAGCGTCTGTCGTGCGCTGTCGTATGTGGCGCGTATCTTGCTTGCGCCGCGCTTGTCTACGAAGATGTGGTGAGCAGCCTCGCACGCCTTGCCTACGAACGGCATCTGGCGTAGCTGGCGCTTCATCATCCACTTGAAGTTACGACACAGGAAGCCGTAGATGAGGAAGATGTCGAACGCTCCCTGGTGGTTGGCTACGAACACGTACGACTGTCCTTTCACAAGATTCTCGCGTCCTTCAACCTTCACCGGCAACATGAGTATGCGTATGATGAACTGTGCCCACCACTTGCCAGGATAGTAGCCCCAGAAGTGGCCGTTGCCCAAAGAGCAACCTATTATCACTATCAGACTTGTTATGACGGTATAGATAGCTATCAAGGGAAGAGCTATCAGGAGTTGGTATGTACGATACAGATATTTCATTGCTTGTTTTTTATTTTTATTTTATTTTATAAGCCTCTCTAAGCCTTTTTATTAAGCCTTTCTAAGCCTTCTTGGCCTTGCTAAGCCCTCCCCGATGGGGAGGGTTGGGAGGGGCTCTTTTTTACTTTTAACGTGATTTCCACAACCTCCGGCTTCATGTGGAAGCGGAACGGTATGAAGGCGCCAACGCCAGTAGACACATACAGATAGCGGTTGCCCTCTTTGTAGAGTCCGGCATCTTCTGTGTTCACGACGCTTGTCGGTCGCCAGCCGAACAACGAGAGCTGTCCGCCGTGCGTGTGTCCGCTCAGCGTAAGTTGCGCGTTGCACTGCGGCAGAATGTGTCGGCGCCAAGCCGACGGGTCGTGCTGCATCATTATCACGAACGACTCGGGCGATATGCCGTGCAGCGCCTTGCGGTAGTCGGCCTTCGCCGGGAACGGCGGGCGTCCGTCGTTCTCAGTTCCTGCTATCACTATAGAGTCGGCTCCGCGGCGCAGTATGCGGCGTTCGTTGAGCAGCAAGTCCCAGTTCATCGAACCTTCCAGCGAGCGCGTCAGGCGTTCCATTTCACTTCTCTGCTCTGCGGTGGCAGTCTTCACGTAGTCGGCGTAGTCGTGGTTGCCGAGTACGGAGAAGATTCCGTCGACAGGATGCAGATGTATCAGCGTGGCCGTGAAGCTCACAGCCTCCTGCGGACGCATGTTGAGCAAGTCGCCCGTGAAGAGCAGCGCGTCGGGATGCAGTTCGTTCACCTGCGCCACTATGCGTCGTGCGAACTCCTGCTTCATCGAGCCGAGGTGCATGTCCGAGATCTGCACTATGCGGTAGCCGTCGAAGGCTTGCGGCAGGTTGTCGAACTCGAGTGTGACGCGCTTCACGTGCAGTTGGTCGGGTCCTACCATCGTTCCCATGAACAACACGTATAACCATCCGAGCACAAGCACCAGTCCTGTGTGGTTGCCCCAGTTCTTGCGCTGCTTCAGCAGTCGCTTCACAGCCATGCCTGCAAGCGAAGCCAGAGTGAAAATCACCTTCGGCACGATGAGCAGACCTATCATGAACAGATACACGTTGAAGAGCGTGAGGTTATTCGGTGCGAAGTTGCGCATCATAGAGTAGGCAGCTGTGCATGCAAGCATAGCGGCTCCCGGCACCCACCACAACAGGCGCATCCACAGCGTTATGTCTCTGCGTTGGCGCAGATAGCGCATGTAGATGTACAGGTCGGGCAGCAGCGTGAGCAGCAGTATGAGTATTGATATTCTTGCTATCATTGTCTTAAACTTTACTTTCGATTGCTTCGTTACTATTGAACCCGCAAACGTTTCTATTGAATTTATAACAGTTCGGACCGAACCGTTGTCCTACATTCTACTTCAAGAATCGGCGAATCAGTTCAACCGGCAGTCCGCGTCGTCGGGCATAATCGCGCAGCTGGTCTTCTCCGATGCGTCCAAGCTCGAAGTAGTGCGCCTTCGGGTGTGCGAACATCAGTCCAGAAACCGATGCATGAGGCTTCATGGCGCCACTTTCTGTGAGACGGATGCCAATCTGCTTGAGGTCGATAAGCCGGTCGATGATGAAGTTGACGCTTGTGTCGGGCATCGACGGATAGCCCACAGCCGGACGAATGCCTTGGAAGTCCTCGCGCAGGAGTTCGGCTACCGACAGCTTCTCGTCGGGAGCATATCCCCAAATCGACCGTCTCACCTCCATGTGAAACACCTCAGCCGTGGCTTCAGCGAGTCGGTCGGCGAGTGTCTGCGCCAGCATACGCTGGTAGTCGTCGGCAAGAAAGTCGTGCTCCAACGCCAAGTCGACCGTTGTGGCGAACACTCCGATGTGGTCTTTCACGCCCGAAGACAGCGGACGTATGAAGTCGGCGAGCGAAAGGTTCGGTTCGACCTCCCGAGTAGGATGCTGTTGGCGCAGCATAGGCATGCGCACATCGCCGATAAGGATATCGTCGCCGTCGCTGTTGGCGTCGAACAACCCGAAAGCAGCGTGCGTCGTGTAGCGCTTCTCCAAGCGGTCGAGCATCTGTTCTGCCTCCGCCCGCATCTTGTCCTTCGCCTCCTGCGGCTTGCCCGACAGTCCCCAGGCGAAGAAGAAGTATATCCAATTGATGTACGGGCGTAGTGTAGAGATGTTGTAGTCGGTGTATTTCAACATCGTTAGTTACCTGAATTGTTTTTCTATTTGTATAAACCCTGCTTGAGCCTACTCTCTGAAGCGCACAGCCTCACCGCGACTCGCCGAGTCGAATGCCCAGTTATTATATATAATGTGTCCGTTGCACATTGTAGTGCGCACCTGCCACTGGTAGGTGTGACCCTCCATCGGGCTCCATCCGCACTTGCTCTGTATAGTCTCCTTAGTAACGGTCCACGGAGCGTCGGGTCTTACAATCACGAGGTCTGCCTTGTAGCCCTTACGCACAAAGCCTCGCTTCGATACCTCGAAGAGCTTTGCGGGGTTGTGCGCCATTAGCTCCACGAGACGCTCCATGTTGAGCACGCCCTTGTCTACGAGTTCGAGCATCGTTACGAGCGAGAACTGCACCATAGGCATACCCGAAGCGGCGCGTGCGCAGCCGCCCTCCTTGTCCTTAAGCAGATGTGGCGCATGGTCGGTGCCGATGGTCGTTATGCGTCCGTCGGTGAGAGCGTGGCGTAGAGCGTCGCGGTCGGTCGCAGTCTTGATAGCAGGATTGCACTTGATGCGTGTTCCGAGACTCGCATAGTCGTCCTGTGTGAACACGAGGTGGGCTATCACAGCTTCAGCCGTGATGCGTGGCGAAATGCCGAACAGCTGCAGCTCGCGCTCCGTGGTGAGATGTGCCACATGCAGACGGGCGCCGGTTTCTTCTGCCAGGGCTACGGCGCGCTTTGTCGATTCGTAGCAGGCTTCCTCTGAGCGAATCTCCGGATGATGCTCTACGGCAGGGTCGTCGCCGTACAGCTCCTGCGCGCGCTTCATGTTGCGGTTGATGATGTCGGTGTCCTCGCAGTGAGCCATGATAGGCAGTTTCGCCTTCTCGAACAGCTCGTGCAGCACATCCTGACGGTCTACGAGCATGTTGCCCGTAGACGAACCCATGAACAGCTTTATGCCGGGCACGAGGTGCTGGTCGATGGCAGTCACGCAGTCGATGTTGTCGTTGGTGGCTCCGATGAAGAAGCCGTAGTTGACGTGCGACTTGTTTCTGGCGTCGTTCATCTTTGCGTCGAGCGCTTCGAGTGTCGTGGTCTGTGGCTTCGTGTTCGGCATGTCGAAGTAGGTTGTCACTCCGCCGTAAGCCGCAGCGCGGCTCTCTGTCTCCATGTCCGCCTTCTCGGTAAGGCCGGGATCGCGGAAGTGGACGTGGCAGTCGATAACTCCAGGCATAATAAAACACCCCGTGGCATCCACGATATTGTCGTAGTCGCCACGAGGTGTTTCTGTACCTTCTATAATGTCTGTAATGGTGTCGCCGTCGACAACGACGGATGCTACGCGAGTAGCTCCCTCGTTGACCAGCTTACCACCAAATACTAATGTCTTCATATATCTTGGATGATGGTTATTTATCGTGTTTAGCGCTGTTACTCGGCAGCAGCAGGCTGCGCCAGTTGGTTAGGCGTCGGTCCGTCGGGCATCGGCTGTGCGGGCGCTGCGCCGGCAGGCGCTGTGTTCATGTCCTTCATGCCGTTCATGATAGCCTGGTTCTCGAGCGCCTTTTGATAGAAGTCCTTCACGTACGGGTCGTTCTTGAACTTGTCTGTAGCCTTGCTCATGATGTCTTCTATCCACGGTGTGAGTTCGGGGTAGCGGTAGCCGATAGTCATCATGAAGAACACGCCCGGTCCGAGCACGTTGTCGAAGTTATCGGTGACGAACGATGTGACGAGCTTGTCCTCTTCGGCGGTGAGTCGCATCGCCTCGTCGTTGAGTTTGCGTGTCACGGCGTCCATGTCGCTTCCGTCCATGATGGCGCGGTCGTGCGTGTGCAGCAGTTCTGCCTCCTGGTTCTTCAGTTGGTTGTACTTGTTGAAGAACTTGAACAGCTCGTCGTTGAGCGGAGTGCCGCTAACGATCTGCTGAGTGTTGTCGAGCTTGATGGTGATGTCGCCACTTTCTATCACGAGCGGCAGTATGCTCTCGTCGTCCATGAAGATATTGGCGAGACGCACCGTGTCGAACGTTCCGCAGAACTGGAACTGGCCGTGTACCACGTCGCACGAGTCGATCTTCTTGAAGTCGTTGTTGCTAAGCACCTTCAGGTAGAGCATGCGTCCGTCGAGCGTAGACACGTTCGACGATCCCTGAATGTTGTACGAGCTGGTGCACGATGCCAGTGTTATTATACCGAGTAAAGCGTAGAGTAGCTTCTTCATCATCTTTGGTTTTAAAAAAAATGTTGGTTTCTTGTTGTCTTCTTTTATTCTCTGTCTGTAGCGGAAGCCTCTTCCTGCTTCTCTTCGGCGTCTTCCTTCGCTTCCTCCTTCTTCAGCTCCGACGCGATGCGGTGCATAGAGTACATCTCGAGGATGGCGGCTGCGAGCAGCAGCATCACCCACTTGTTGTAAATGAGGTTGAAATATGTCACGGGGTCGGAGAACGAGTCTCTGAGCCACATGTTTGCGCTGTCTACCATGAGCAGACCTGCCAGCACGAAGAAGATGTCGGCGAAGGTCATTATCTTCTTCAGTCGCTTGATGGTGGGGTTCTGTCCTTCATACGCCTGGTTCACCTGCATTGCTGCGAAGAGCAGTGCGCCCAGCAGGTATATCCAGCAGACAATCTGCTGTGCGAACATGAACACGAAGCATCCTGCTCCGATGACCATCAGTATGCCTCCCGTGAGGAAGAGCGCGCTTTGTAGTGTATTTAGTTGTTTCATTATTGTTCTTCTTTAGCTTGTTCGGGCTTGGGGTCGTCGCTGAGCACATAGATATCCTCGTCGTCGGCTTTCATGAAGTAGCGTTCGCGTGCGATCTTCTGGAACTCCTGCGTACCTTTTCGCATATCCTTAAGCTTTTTCAGGTCGCTTTCGTTCTGCGCGTTGTACTTGTCTATCTCCTCCTCCAGGTCGTTTATCTGCATTTCGAGCTGGAAGCGGTGAAGAAAGCTGTTTTCGTCGACGAAACCTACGGTAAGAATACCGATGATTATAGTGATGGCATATTTATAGTGGCTTATTAGAGCCAGAATGAGTTTCAAACGCCCCATTTGTCCTTTATTATATATAATGTTTTAGTGGTAAAGACACGTCAGTCGCTGCAGACTGGTCTTTATTACATGCAAACTTACTACAAATTTTTCATATTTCGACTGCTGCGCCCATTTTTTAGGGTTTATTATATAAACGTATTGTTTGGATATGCAAAAAATAGTTAACTTTGCATCGGTTCAAAATTCAGGAATAACAACATTAATAGAAAATAACATGAAGAAATTCATTGGAGTAGCCTTGGCTGCAGCGTGTGCTTGCCCTTCGCAAGCCGCCGGCGAGCAGACCAAGCTCGACACTACCCGTGTGAACAACCTCAACGAGGTGGTAGTGAAGGCTGTGAGAGCCCCGAAGAGTTCACCGTTTGCAGTAGAGAACATCAAGAAGACCGAGCTCGAGCGCTTTGCCTCTTCAGGCAAGGAGCTGCCTATGCTCTTCGCCCGCACACCGGGTGTGCTCGCATGGAGCGAGAACGGCGTGGGCACCGGCACCGTCTATATGCGTATGCGTGGCGCTGCCGACAGCCGCATCAACGTTACGGTAGACGGTGTGCCTCTCAACTCGCCCGAAGACCAGTGCGTGTTCTGGGCTAACATGAACAGCTACGCAGCTCTTATGGGCAGTGCGCAGATACAGCGTGGCGTGGGTGCGTCTACCAACGGCGACGGAGCCTTCGGCGGTTCGGTGTCGCTCGCTACAGCCGCTCCGTCGCTTAAGCCTACCGTAGAGGTGACGGGTTCTTACGGTTCGTTCAACACATATCGCGTCGGAGGCAACTTCTCTACAGGTCTGCTTGCCGACCACTTCATCATCGACGGCGCTTATCACGAGACCAACACCGACGGATACATCCACGGCACAGGCGGACGCTCTGGCTCTTACTACGGCGGACTGACTTGGCTTGGCTACCGCTTCAAGCTGTCGTATAAGAACATCGGCAACTTCGAGCACACGGGTCAGGCGTGGAACGGCGTTGCGGCGTGCAACTACGACGGCGATACCGACCTCAAGGCGTGGGGCATCAACAGCTATAAGGATATGTGGAAGCACGGACTGGGCAAGTTCAACTCGCTCTACGAGGAACTTGTAATACCGATGGACGACAACTGGGCTGCCGATCCTACAAAGCCGCTCACCACTGAACGCTACAAGATGCGCGACGGATCGTACTGGAAGCAGACTACCGACAACTTCGAGCAGAGCCACAACATCCTTAACTTCACCTGGCAGCCTGCCGACATGCGCTGGAGCCACTCCGTAACGGCTCACTACACATACGGCTACGGCTACTACACCGAGTTCAAGAAGGACACAAAGCTGGCTTCTAAGTTTGGCATCAACGAGATGTACGAGAAGAATGGCGAGCTGAAGCCCGTGAAGTCGGACGCTATACGCAAGAAGGGCCTTACGCAGAACAACTACGGCGCTCTCTACAACGTCAACTACAAGGACGCTCTGTGGGACGTAATGGGCGGCTTCAGCATGCAGCTCTTCCGTTGCAACCACTGGGGCAAGGTGACGTACATCGCTGACGAGGCTCTTGAGAAGAAATACTTCACCGACGGCAGATACAAGTACTACGACTCGGACGCCAACAAGAACGACTGGAGCTGGTTCTTCAAGGCTAACCGCAAGTTCGGCAACGGCTGGAACTGGTTCCTCGACATGCAGATGCGCTACGTCAACTATAACACCGACGGACTCAACGACCACTTCGAGCAGGGCGCCGACGGCAACTACAAGAACCAGAGCATCGACATCAACGAGAACTACTTCTTCGTGAACCCGAAGGCTGGCATCAGCTACGACGCCAACGGACACAAGGCTTACGCTTCTATCGCTTACGCCAACCGCGAGCCCGAGCGCAACAACTTCACCGACAACATCGGCTACGGCAATCCGTCGCCGGAGCGTCTGCTCGACTTGGAGTGGGGCTATCAGTATCAGGGCGAGAACTGGTTCGCAGGTGTCAACTTCTACTACATGAAGTACGTCAACCAGTTCGTAATGACCGGCGAGAAGAGCGACATCGGCGAGTCATTGACACGCAACATCAAGGACTCTTACCGTCTCGGTGCTGAGGTGTCTGCAGGCTGGAGCCCGCTGTCTTGGCTCTCTCTTGAGGGCAACGCCGCTCTGAGCTGCAATCGTCTGAAGAACTTCAAGGAGTGTGTGGAAAGCTGGGACGGTCCTGCTGTATGGAACACATACAAGAGCTCTACCATAGCATTCTCGCCGTCGGCTATCCTCAACGGCTTCGTCGACGTTCACTTCGCTGGTTTCCGCGCTACATGGCACACCAACTTCGTGAGCAAGCAGTATCTCGACAACACCGAGAGCTCTGAGCGCTCGCTGCCGTGCTACTCGCAGACCAACGTCAACGCTTCGTACACGTTCAACTTCAATAAGCGTGTGCTCGGCTTGAAGCAGGTGGTGCTTGGTGCCGACTTCAACAATATCTTCGACCGCCACTACGCTGCGTCTGGCTACGTCTACTACGACTGGTATAACAACAACAAGCGCAACTCTACCGTGGCTTATATCCCGATGGCTGGTTTCAACTGCCTCGGAACCGTAACGCTGAAGTTCTAAAAAAAGCCCCTCCCCATCCCTCCCCGTCGGGGAGGGGGCGCAGGGCAGAGTTATATATGCTTTGTTTCTTTTTTTTAAAGGTAGCATGGCAGAGTGATACATGCTTTGTTTCTTTTTTAAAAGGTTGCAGGGCAGAGTTATATATGCTTTGTTTCTTTTTTAAAAGGTTGCATGGCAGAGTGATACATGCTTTGTTTCTTTTTTAAAAGGTTGCATGGCTAAGCATACATTCTTATAATTTAATAATTCAATCCTCTCTCTCCTCCCCGATGGGGAGGTCGGGAGGGGCTTTTTTTTTAATTGTTATGACTGAATTTCTCTCCACTCATTGGCTCGACATTGTAACGACAATACTCGGGCTAATCTATCTCGTCCTCGAATACCGTGCGAGCATAGCGCTTTGGGTTGTGGGCATCGTGATGCCTGCTATGGATATCTACCTCTACTGGAGCCACGGACTCTACGGCGACGCTGGCATGGCTGTCTACTACACGCTGGCTGCGATATACGGCTACGCCGTGTGGAAGTTCGGAGCGAAATGGAAGCGGATGCTGAAGCGCAAGGCTTCGGGGGTAGCAGGCTCAGATAAAGCTCTTGACACCGATGGCTCAGATAAAGCAGTAGATGTTGCAGGCTCAGATAAAGCAGTGGATGCTGCAGGTTCAGATAAAGCAGTGGATGCTGCAGGCGGTTCTTCCGAAGAGCTTCCGATAATGTTCTTCCCGCGCCGCCTTATCCTGCGCACGCTCGGCTTCTTCCTCCTCGCATGGGCTGCTACCTATTACGTTCTCGTGGCTTACACCAACAGCACCGTGCCCTTGCTCGACGCGTTCACCAACGCTCTTAGCTTTGTCGGCTTGTGGGCTTTGGCGCGCAAGTACGTAGAGCAGTGGCTGTTCTGGATAGCCGTAGACGTGGTCTGCTGCTATCTGTATGTGGTGAAAGGCATACCGTTCAAGGCAGGGTTGTACGGCCTGTATGTCGTGATAGCGGTCATGGGATACAGAAAGTGGAAGGGCCTTGCGAAAAAGGCATAACTCATCTGGATGCTCTAGGGAAACCTAGGGTATCTTTTTGTTTTTGAGGAGGCTAGGTGTTCTAGGTAGGCTAGGTGTCCTAGAAAACATAGAAAGCCTAGAAAACCTAGAGCTCCTAGCTCCCCTAGCTTTCAAAGCCTTTGAGCTTTTCCTTCAGCCCTTTTATCTCTGCCTCCTGCCTATAATACGCCTTCAGCGCTCTTTGCTTTATATCCTCGAAGGCTGCCTTCCATTTCGCAGCCTCCGCCTGCGCTTCGGCAAGAGCCTGCTTCAGGCGTGGCAGCTCCTCCTCCAGCTGCTTCAGGCGTGCGTCCAGCTGCTGTCGGTAGGCGGTGCGGGCGCGGTGCATGCGCTCCTTGATGCCACCCTCGGTGATGAACTCCTGCTCAAGCTTCTTCAGAAACGACATCATCATCTTGTCGATAAAATGGCAGAGCGTGATGGCGTAGTTGCACATCTGTTCGTCGCTCCACTGCTGGAAGAACGGAGCGTAGTCGGGCAGGCGGTTGTGGTGGCGGCAGTAGTCGAGCATATCGGTGTAGCGCTGGTCGCCGGCAACGTAGAACTGTAGGTGGCGCGACTTGATATAGTCCTCGAAGTCTTCGCGCAACTCCTTCAGCGAGGCGCGTGCCACGTTGAGCAGCTTCAGCTGCATCTCCGTCGATGCCACACCGTCAGCCAAACCCTCGACGATGTTCTGCTTGCAGGAGCGTGCCGCCTGAATCACCTGGTCGCGCGTTCGGTCTTTGTATAAATGAATGAAGCGGTCGCAGAAAGCGAACGCCAGCTGATACACCACATCCGACTTCTGGTAGAAGTAGAGCGTGTCCCAGTTGCGCTGCTGATTCAGTACGTGTAGAGTGTTCGGGTCTTCAGCCATAGCGGGTTTGTCTTTGTTGGCAGAATCGTTATCTTCAGCCATAGCGGGTTAATAGTTTGATTGTCTGTCGCAAATTTAAAGAAAAATGTAAAGAGGCACAAGCGTATCCATAACAAATTCACATTTATTTCGTACTTTTGTCCGTCGAAACATACATGTTCAGCCGGCAGATAACGTCGGCTGGGAAATACACGATAATTATGGACAATCCTTCAGACACAATAAAGGCTACTTCTGATTCGGCGACTGCCACTTCGGACAACACAGATTTTCTTGCGTCGCTGCAGCCCGATGCCTTCGACGCCGTGATAGTAGCCGGCGGCGACTTCCCTACGCATCCCGTTCCGCTTGCCGTGATGGAGCGTGCACGGATGCTTGTGGCATGCGATTCGGCTGGCGAGGAACTCGTACGCCGTGGCTACAAGCCGACGGCTATAGTGGGCGATTGCGACTCGATGTCGGCGGAGTTTCGTGCGAAGCATGCAGACATTATATATAAGGTGGAGGAGCAGGACTACAACGACCTTACGAAGGCTACGCGGTTCTGCACGGAGCGCGGTTGCCGTCACATTGCCTACGTCGGAGCAACGGGCAAGCGCGAGGACCACACGCTGGGCAACATCTCGCTGCTCGACTTCTACCGCCGCGAGCTGCATGTAGACGCCCTGATGCTCACCGACTACGGTGTGTTCATCCCGGCTGTAGGCGAAACCGCAATAAGAACTTTCGCCGGACAGCAGATAAGCATCTTCAACCTCACATGCACACAGCTCGACGGCGACGGACTGCGCTGGCAGCCCTACGCCTTCTCCGCACTCTGGCAGGGTACGCTCAACGAGGCGCTTGGCGAGAGCGTCACGTTGCGTGGCAACGGAAACTACATAGTGTATGCTGCTTACAAATTGTAGCCTATTTTTTGACATATTGAAACTAAACGGTATGTAATAAAAGTAGAAAATAGTGCGTGAAAGTAAAATGGCTGGTTTTAATTACATAATGTAGGCCAAAGTGTTAGTTTTTATGTGTTTTTTTACTTATAACGTATTTTGTGTTTAATTATGAAATATGTTGAATAACGTTAAAAACGTAAAGTTTTCTTGAGAAATGTTTGGAAGTTATAAAAACATTCTCTCAATTCGCAATTGAAAAACTAATTCTTCTCAAAAGAAGAGGTTTATCACAGATACAAACAGCATTTGCTATTGAAGCAAACTGACGACACAGACAAGACGACGACGCAAACAGACGAAAAGAGAAACCAAGACGATGCAAACTGACGAAAACGATAAATTTCAAACTGACGCAATCAACGACGCAAACTGACGAAAATACAAAAACGAAATCGGAGCGGCTTTCGCTACAGATAGCCTTCCACACAAAACCCAAAATCAAAAAACAAACCCCAAAAGGAGTTACTGGCACACGACGGAGAAATTGTATCCTCTCGAAACCGAAGGAGAAACAGCTTCTTCTCTCGAAACCGCCTACTCAGGGTAAGGGGGTGCACTTGTCTCAAGTGCACCAACCGAGCAAGCGGTGCACCAACCGAGCAAAACCATACAAACTGAATAACTAAAAAGGAGTAGTCTTTCCGAACCAACCGACAGACATTCCAACATATATAAACTAAACAACAAAAAGGAGTTGCTTATGAAACGACTTGTATTTGCACTATTAATACTGTTCTGCGGCAACGATATGTCAGCCCAGACATATACAAAGGAAGTCTGCGTAAGATTCCCGGTGGCATCAAGCGTGCTCAATCCTAACTTCGGTGACAACGCAGCAAGTCTCGCAGAAATAGTCAAGTTCCTTACTGACGTGCAGAAAGACAGCACCTTGGAGCTGACCAGTGTGAAATTCTGCGGCTCGGCATCGCCCGAAGGTGGACCTCTTCTCAACCAGCGCCTCACCGAAAGACGCTGCGCCAACATGGAGCGCTACGTTCGCGAGCGAGTGCAGCTGCCCGACGCAATAGTGTCGAAGTGCGAGTGCTCGGAGATGTGGCAGAAGCTGGCTTACTTCGTAGAGAAGTCGGACATGCCGTACAGAGACGAGGTGCTGCACCAGATACGCGAGACCGATGAGTTCACATACAACTCGAAGGGAGTTCTGGTAGACAGCCGCAAGAAGCGCCTCATGGATCTCAACTACGGACGCACATGGAACTACATGCTGCGCGAGTTCTTCCCCGCAGTGCGCAACGCCAGCCTCATATCTGTCTACATCGAGCAGAAGCCAACCGTGGTAGACAACCAAAAGGCAGAAGCGATTGTTCCGGAAGAGCCCGTGACACAGGAGCCGCAAGTAGAGGAGCCCGCACCTGAGCCTGAGCGCCGCAACGCATACTTCGCCATCAAGACCAACATGCTCTACGACGCGCTCGGCGTACCGAACATAGGCATGGAGTTCTCGCTCGGAAAGCGCTGGTCGATAGCTGCCGACTGGATGTACGCATGGTGGAACAACAACCATCACCACAACTACTGGCGCATCTACGGCGGAGGTATCTCGCTGCGCAAGTGGTTCGGCAAGGCATCGAAGGTGAAGCCGTTGCAGGGACACCACCTCGGCATCAACGCACAGGCGTTCACCTACGACTTTGAGCTCGGCGGAAAGGGATACATGGCAGGCATACCCGGCGGAACACTTTTGGACCGCACAAGCTACGCAGTAGGAGCCGAATACGGCTACTCGCTGCCGATAGCAAAGCGCCTGAACATCGACTTCAGTGTTGTGGCAGGATACATGGGCGGACGCTACTACGAGTACGAGCCGCTGGACGGACACTACGTGTGGAAAGCCACGAAGAACCGCCACTGGATAGGCCCTACAAAGGCTGAGGTGTCGCTCGTATGGCTCTTGGGACATGGAAACTACAACAATAAGAAGAAAGGAGGCGACAAATGATTAAGGTCATATTTAAACGCAATGTTACGAGAATCGCAACGGCGTTTGCTCTGGTTGCCATGACAGCATTGTCATCTTGCGAGCACAAGGATTTGTGTTTCGACCACGACTCTCATTCTCCTAAGTACAAGTTCCGTGTAGAGGCAACATATCAGCAGGAGTGGGAGATACGCAGCGACGGAAGCACCGACTGGAAGAACTTCTCTGCATGGGTCGACACCTATGGTATGCAATACGACGACCTCAGACCGCTCATACCCGCAGGTCTCCGAATGCACGACTTCCCGGCTCTCGGACCGAGCGACATGATCAACATGCCGGCTCAGGGCGATGTAGTAGGTCTCCGACCGGGCAAGCACCAGTTGCTGTTCTACAACAACGACACCGAGTATATCGTGTTCGACGACATGTACTCGTACGCAGCAGCCAAGGCTACAACCCGAACACGCACACGAGCTTCGTTCCTCGGCAATCCGTTCCAGAAACAGACCGACGCCAAGGAGCCTACGGTGGCAATGCCCGACATGCTCTACGGCAACTTCAACGAGGAGTACACATCGGAGCGCACGGTGGAGGAGACGGTGATGCCAGTCACGATGCACCCGCTCGTGTTCAAGTATCTCGTTCGCTACGAGTTCAGCAAGGGTCTGCAATACGTGGGTCTGGTGCGCGGAGCACTCTCCGGAATGGCGTCAGCCGTATACCTCAACAGCGGCAGAACATCAGCCGAGGCAGCAACGCTGCTTTACGACTGCACGCTGCAGCAATGGGGGGCACAGGCTATAGTTACATCGTTCGGAGTGCCCGACTATCCTAACGGCTACTACACATCTACACGAGCACCGCGCAGCCACGCGCTCAACCTCGAGGTACGACTGAAGAACGGCATCATAAAGAACTTCTACTTCGACGTGAGCGACCAGATTGCAAAGCAACCGCAAGGCGGCGTAATCGTAGTGAAGGGCATCGAGATCTCTGACGAGGACGGCAAGCACGGCGGATCGGGCTTCGACGTAAACGTAGACGGATGGGGCGAGTTCGAGGACGTAGACATGCCGCTCAAGTAGCGCTACGCAGCTCAAGCAGAAACTGTACACGGTTTACAACTAAACTTTTCATTTAACTTTATTTACTAATTTAAACTACATCATTATGAAGAAGAATCTATTTTTAATCGGTTTAGCAGCAATAGGTATGTTGTTCGCATCATGTAGCAACGACGAGACTGTAGAGGTAAAGAAGAATACGAATGCTATTCAGTTCAAGAGCTTTGTAAATAACAGCACACGTGCGACAGACTTGACAACCACCAACCTCGTCGACTTCCAGGTTTGGGGTATCATGAAGAAGGACAACCAGATCGGCAAGCCGTTCGTTGGCACACAGGTTACCAAGGCTGGCGGCGCATGGTCTTATGGCGTACCGGTTTACTGGGAGAAAGGCTATCAGTACAGCTTCGTAGCTGTGGCTCCGGCTGATGCATTCGATATGGTAGAAGCTCCTGCCGACTACCAGAACTACGGCAAGGTTCAGTTCAACAACGGTAGAGGCGATACAGACCTTCTCTGGGCTGCCAAAGACAAGGGTCTCGTGACATGGGAAGGCAATGAATGTCCGGCTGTTGTCGACCTGACATTCAACCACATGCTTTCACGCGTTCGTTTCAACTTCGTGAACGGTATGGACGACGGCTCTTTGCTCACCGTAAAGGACGTAAAGATCACAAACGCTTGCACAGAGGGTACTGTACAGCTCATTGATGCTAACGCAGGTAAGTTGGTATGGGAACCTTCAGGCGACGCAGCCCTTCTGTTCAACGACGCTCCAGAAACAGCATTCGCTCAGAGCGCAACTTGCACAACAGGTCACAAGTACATGATTCCGGCAGACAAGGCTTACAATGTAACATTCAAATTGGAGCGTGCACACAACGGCGTTGTTGACACCTACACCCACACTGTTGCCCTCACAAAGATGCAGATGGAGTCTGGCAAGAGCTACCAGTTCAAGGCTGAGTTCACATCACAGAACATCAATCCTGAAGGCGCACTCTGCCCGATCGTATTCACAGCTGACGTGAACGGATGGGACGCTTGGGGCGACGCAATCGACATGAACATGTAATCGTAGAAAACAACTAACACACGATGCGTCGAAAAGACACATCTGTGAACATCTAACACATCAGGTGTGGGGGGAACACACAGTTCCCCCTTACACTCGCTCTTTTCTCTTAAAACCAATTAACCCATTTAATACGAACGAATATGAAAGGAATAAATATATTAAACATGACAGCAGGCATGGCTGCTGTGCTCCTGTCGGTGACACTCTTTTCATGCAGCAGCGATGTGCCGTACGAACACACTGATTACAGCACAACAGACAATATCTGCTTCGGTATTTCTGATTCTGGCAACGGCACACGCGCCGCAGCCGCAAACGAAGCGATAACCACCGACCGTTATGTGCTACGCTCATCAGAATCGAGCGACACCCTCTGCGTGCGTGCTGTCGTAAGCGACGGAATAGGCAAAGCCGCTGCCAAGCATGCCACACGTGCTTCCATGCAGACCACGATGTACGACCAGTTCAACGTCGTAGCGCAGTTGAAGAAGTCTGACGGTAACATTGCTCCACGATACTACATGAACGAGGTAGCTACCAAGCAGGGCGTTGTTTGGCAACCCTCTTCGTCGATATACTACTGGCCCGACAACGGATCGCTCCGCTTCCTTGCATGGGCTCCTTTAGATGCAGAGCTTGACGAATCGCCGGTCAAGCCTTCAGAAGACGTAAACAAGACAACCATAAAGTACACCGTTCCGGCAGAACTCTCAAAGCAGCGCGACCTCGTGGCGGCTGCCACCGGCTACAACGCAAGTCCTGCGGGCGGAGTATGCGCTGCGGTATCGCTGCAGTTCAAGCATCTCTGCACAGCCGTTGTCGTGAAGACCGGCGCAACGATGGCGCCCGGCACGATAAAGAGCGTAACCGTTACCAACGTGCGCAACTCTGGAACGTACGACATGCTGAGATCCGCATGGACACTCAACGACGCAACGACCAGCTACACCGTTTCGCCCGACATGGCTACAGGCAGCACCACAGCCGAAGGCACTAAGCTCAACGCCGACGACGCTACATTCATGCTTCTGCCGCAGACATTGGGTGCAGACAGCAAGCTCGAAGTGATGTTCCACGATAACATCTCTGGCCGCGACCGCCTGCTCACAGCTTCGCTTAACGGCGCCGAATGGCCGATGGGCAAGACCGTCACCTATCGCCTCTCTATCACTCCGGAGTATGAGCTTGAGTTCACATCAGAACCGCAGGTGCAGGATGCTCACTATGTGATCTATCCTATCACTATTAAGGCCGAAAATCTTGGAGCTAATGGTTGGAAACTGGTTTCAAACGATACAAGAAATGTAACGTTTGTTGAGAATTTCGGAAATGATGACATCAAGAGATTGGTTGATAATGGCTATTGGCTTAAGGATTATTGTGGAAAGTCAGAGCTTACAAGTACAACACGCGGTGACATTAAGGTCTATGTTTTCATTAAGGAAAATATTACGGACGCCGACCGCGACATTAAGTTGACACTTACTCCTGCTGACTATCCTAACGCAGCCCCAGTCACTTTCGACTTTAAGCAGTATTGTCCGGCTTGGAACAACGGCATCGGCGTAGAGCGCAAGCAGGAAACCGATTATCCTTGGGGATTCAACTGGGATTCGAGTATGAAGATTACATATTCAATGCCAAAGGGATTCTGGATGGGTATCTGGCACGCCCTTTTCACAATCTTTGGTAATACAAAGTATGTCACTCAGGAAGGATATGCTTGGACTGGAACTTGGAAAGTAACAGTCGATTTCAGTAAAGTTCCGAAGCTAACGACTGCAACGAGTGCAACAGATGGTCTTAAAAACACTTGGGAGATATACAACTTTGAGGGCATTAGTGATGCAGAAACTATTATGCGCCAGTTGGAGTCGTGGGGTGGTGTGCCCGACAAGACATTGCCAACAAACCCAACGGAGTTTGCAGCTGCGGCTTGTGCTAAGAAGAATCCTTTTGGTGTTACTATAAATACAAAGGATGGTCAGAATTTATACTTGCCAACATTGTCACAAAGCGATTTGGTATGGTATCTTCCGGCACAGGATGAGGCTCCGAATATGGTAGATGGCATATATCCGCTCTCGGGCAATTACTGGACATCTACAGCAATCACCGATCCGGGTACTACATCATACAAGTATACGGTTGGCGCATCTGCTTCTCCAGAGGACAGAAACAACTTCATCCACGTACGTGCAGTGCGCAAGCGTCCATAAGCTGCGCCGGCACTCATAAAAATGGTACTTTTTATATTATTTGCATAACTCTTTTCATACTGCGATTAGAATGATCCGTGAGGCTAATTCTAACCGCAGTTTGTTTTTTTTATCCCTATCGGAGTGTAGGAGGTTGGTGTGCCAAAACTATAGAATAGCGATGAAAGCTAATGCCGTAGCCTCCTACGATTTGAATCGTTTGCGATTTAATATAAAAAATGTTTTGTGAAAAAAGCTACCATATCTGCCAGCATCGCCGTAACTGTCACAGTATGAGGACGGTAAAGGCTGGAAGATACTGTATGGAACGGAGGCATCTGCCAGCCATCTGCCAGCCGGTCCTTGGTGCTGCGGAGACCAGAGACCTCCGCTACTGGTAGGCTGCGTGGCTTGGTGCTGCGGAGGCCGGGAGACCTCCGCTACTGTTGAGCTGTAGGGAAATTAATAGGCTTGTTTTTTTGTGCAGTCTTAGAATTGTATTAACTTTGCACGCTCAAAACACCCCTATCATCATTAACAATTTATATTTTTTATGTTCAAAAACAATTTCAACGCACGCCCTGGAGCCTTGCATTTCAAGCACTTCACGCACCGTAGCTATGCTCTTTTCAGCTGCTTGGGTCGCGAGGTGCTCATCTGCACGCTCAGTGTGGCTACGCTCACCAACGCCAAGGCAGAGGGCATCAGCACCAAGCCGGTAGCGTCGGCTCTGGCTCTCGACTCGCTGAGCCGCGAGGAGGTGAAGCTCGACGAGGTGCTCGTAACGGGTTCGCGTGCTCCGCTCACTGCATTGCAGTCGGCAAAGATTGTGGCTGTCATTTCGCGCGACGACATTCAGCGTGCGGAGGCAGCGAGTATCAACGACATTTTAAAGTTAGTCCCGGGCGTGGATGTCCGTCAGCGCGGGGGCTTTGGTGTACAGACGGACATCTCCATCAACGGCGGCACGTTCGACCAGATTACCATTCTATTGAATGGCATGAACATTTCGAGTGCACAGACGGGTCACAACGCTGCCGATTTCCCAGTTTCGCTTTCCGACATTGAGCGCATCGAGGTTCTCGAGGGTGCTTCGGCACGTGTGTTCGGTTCGTCGGCGTTCAGCGGCGCCATCAATATCGTTACGCGCCAGGACGCCGAGAGCAATGTGTCGGTGGCTGCCGAGGGCGGTTCGTTCGGCACGTTCGGCGGCGACGCGAGCGTGAACCTTGCTACGGGTGCGGTGCGCCAGAAGCTGAGCGGAGGCTACACGCAGAGCGACGGAGGCACGGAGAACAGCGACTTCCGCCGCCGTCGTGCCTACTACATGGGCCGTTGGGGGTCGCGCTACGTAGACCTGCAGTGGCAGGGCGGATTATCGTCGCAGGACTTCGGTGCGTCTACGTTCTACAGTGCGAAGTACAATAATCAGTTTGAGGCTACACGACGTTTCCTGGCGTCGGCACAGGCGGAGATAAAGCCGTGGGCTGACGACCGTTTCGTGCTCACGCCGATGGTCTACTGGCATAAGGATGTAGACCACTACCAGCTCATAAAGGGCAAGGAGGGCGCTGCTGCCGGCGAGAACTATCACCGTCTCGACACCTACGGCGGTTCGCTCAACGCTCATGCTACATGGCTGCTCGGCAAGACGGCGGCTGGCGTCGACGTGCGCCGCGAGCATATCCTGAGTACGGCGTACGGCGATGTGCAGCCGGAGGACAAATGGGTGTCTATCAGCGGCACCGACCGCAAGTATAACCGCCTCGGCGAGCGCACCAATACGAGTCTCTTCCTCGAGCATAACGTCATCGTGGGCGGCTTCACGCTGTCGGCTGGCTTGCTCGCCAACCGCAACACGGCGCTCGACGGCAAGTTCCGCCTCTACCCGGGTGTGGACGTGAGCTACCGCCCGAACGACGAGTGGAAGGTGTATGCTTCGTGGAACCGCGCGCTGCGCGTGCCTACGTACACCGACCTGTATACGAACAATGCGGTGCAGCAGGGCGACATAGCGCTGCGTCCGGAGAAGAACGAGGCGTTCAAGGTGGGCACGCGCTACCGCACGCACGGCTTCGAGGCACTGCTGAGCGGGTTCTACTCGAAGGGTACGGACATCATCGACTGGGTGTATTCTACGGCTGAGAGCAAGAAGTATCAGGCTATGAACATCGGCAAGCTCGACAATATGGGCTACTCGGTAGATGCTGCGCTGCATCTGCAGGAGCTGCTGCCTGAGTTCTTCATCACGCGCATAAAGGCTGGCTATGCGTTCATCCATCAGAAGCATTCTACTGACGGCGACGTCTACGGTTCGCTCTACGCGCTGGAGTATCTGCGCCACAAGGCTACGCTGCAGGTTGACCATCGCATCTGGCGACAGCTCACGGCGTCGTGGGCGCTGCGCTGGCAGGAGCGCATGAACGGTTATCATCCGTATACGAAGGTGGATGTGCGTCTGCAGTGGACTGCGCCTACATACAATATATATGTAAAGGCTGACAACATCACCAACCACCATTACTACGACCTGGGCAACGTTAGGCAGCCTGGCATCTGGGTTATGGCTGGTGCGAGTGTGAAACTGAAGTTCTAAAATGCTGACCGGGGCGTGGTAATGGCTTTACCGCATACATGTAATGCCATTACCGCGCCCCGGCTATATCGTTACCGCGCCGCTGTAACGTTGTGCCCAGCTTGCGGTAACATTCGCTTTTCTGAAGTTTGTAGTTGAAAAAACTCCCACAGAATCCACTCTATGTTTGTAGTTGAAAAAACTCCCACAGATTTCACAGATTCTCACAGATGTTAGGGTGCGTATACTTCCCACAGAATCCACTCACAGATTCTCACAGATGTTAGGGCGCGTATATCTCCCACAGAATCCACAGATTTCACAGAATTTTTTTCAGCAAGAAAGTTCTGTGTAAATCTGTGAAATCTGTGGGAGAATATCCCAGCAAGAATGTGTTCTGAATTCTGTGGGAGAATGTAGATTTTGTTGTGTTGGTGCACTTGAGACAAGTGCACCCCCTTGAAAGCACCACAACTTCTGTGTGAATCTGCGAATTCAGTGGGAGTCGTTTTTTTATTTCCTCATGCTCTGGTCCTTGCGATACTGCGTTGGCGACATGCCGAGGTGGCTCTTCGTGAACTTGCCGAAGAACGAGAGGTTGGGGAAGCCGAGCAGCTCCGAGATCTCCTTGATAGAGAGGTTGGAGCGGCGCAGATACTTCTCAATCGCCTTCACCGTGTAACTGTGAATCCACTCCAGCGCCGTGCGCCCCGTCACCTGCTTCGTGATGCTCGAGAGGTATTTCGGCGTGATGCACAGCTCCTGCGCGTACTTCTTCACAGGCTGCATCTTGCCGTTGTTAGCCGCCAGCAGCTCAATGAAGCGCTGGAAGAGCAGGTTGGCCTGCTTCAGGTTGCCGCCGTCGAAGGTGTATTCTACGTATGGCGTGATGATGGCGAAGAGTTCGTAGATAGTGCTTTGCAGCAGACAATGCATTATCTCGCGGTGGTAGAAGCCGTTCGGGTTCTTTATCTTGTGCGCTATGATGGCGTAGTATTTCATGAATATGTCCTGTTGCTCCTCGTTGAGGTGTACTACGGGATTCTTGGATATGTAGCCCATCAGCGCAAGGAAGTCGCTGTTCATCTGCACGCTTGTCTGTGCCGTCTTGTAGGATATGCCCACAATCTTAGATTCGTAGTCGGGCGACACCAGCACGTTTTCCCACGTGGTGCTCGGCAGGCATATAACCACGTCGCCCGCCTTCGATGTATATGTCTCTCCGTTCGATTCGTACTGCATGCGTCCCTTCGTGCAGTAGGCCATCATAATCATCTCGAAGCGGTATGTGCCGTCCGTCTGCAGCACCTTGTCGATGCCGTCGAGCACAACCACATCGCCGTCAATATAGTCGGCGTTGCCGTAGTTGGCTATCAGCCCCATGTCAATCTTGAGTTCTGTCGTTTCGTTAGTCATTATGTCTAATTGTTTTAGTTTCTTACGCAAAGCTATTCGCCACAAAGATAGTCATAATTTCCTTATGTTGATTATCCTGTTTCTCCAATTTTATATTCTTTAAGTCAGATTTTGTTCTTTTATTATGCTGAGCACCGTTTCCGAGCACCGCAATGTCGCAGAAAAAGGGGAAAAACTATCCTTACATGACAGAAAAGTTGTAACTTTGCACGAAGATTAGGCAATTAGTAAGCAAATACAAACAAATAAAAACAAATATAAGAGAAAATGAATGTAGCTATTGTTGGTGCGAGTGGCGCTGTAGGACAGGAGTTCCTGCGCATCCTCGCCGAGAGAGATTTCCCCATTGACAATCTGGTGTTGTTTGGCTCTGAGCGTTCAGCCGGAAAGAAATACACCTTCAAAGGTAAGGAGTATGAGGTGAAGCTCTTGCAGCACAACGACGATTTCAAGGACATCGACGTGGCGTTCACATCTGCAGGTGGTGGCACCTCAAAGGAGTTCGCCGAGACCATCACCAAGCACGGCGCCGTGATGATCGACAACTCGTCGGCTTTCCGCATGTGCGACGACGTGCCATTGGTTGTGCCCGAATGCAACGCCGAGGACGCCCTGAACCGTCCGCGCGGCATCATCGCCAACCCTAACTGCACCACTATCATGATGGTTGTAGTGCTGAAGCCGCTCGAGCAGCTCAGCCACATCAAGCGCATACACATCGCCAGCTACCAGAGCGCTTCGGGTGCAGGCGCTGCTGCCATGGCAGAGCTCCAGGAGCAGTATCGCGAGCTGGTGAACAACGAGCCGGTGAAGGTGGAGAAGTTCCCGCACCAGCTGGCTTACAACGTCATCCCGCAGATCGACTCGTTCACCGACAACGGATACACCAAGGAGGAGATGAAGATGTTCAACGAGACTCGCAAGATTATGCACAGCGACGTGCGCTGCTCGGCAATGTGCGTGCGCGTCAGCTCGCTCCGCTCTCACTCTGAGTCGGTATGGATTGAGACCGAGCGCCCCATCAGCGTTGAGGAGGCTCAGAAGGCTATCGCTGCCGCTCCGGGCTGCACGCTGAAGGACGACCCGCAGAACCTTGTCTATCCGATGCCGCTTGAGACAGCAGGCAAGGACGACGTCTTCGTAGGTCGCGTGCGCAAGGACCTGGCTGACGACTGCGGTCTTACTTTCTGGCTCTCGGGCGACCAGATTCGCAAGGGTGCTGCGCTCAACGCCGTACAGATTGCAGAGTACCTGTATAAGGTTGGCAATCTGAAGTAAACGCTAATAGGATAAAAAAACGAACACGAATAGCACAAATTTCACGAATCGAAGTTTTTTTTCATTCGTGAAATTTGTGCTATTCGTGTTCGTTTTTCTTTATTAAGCAATTTAATGTGTTGAGAATATTTACGTTTTTTACTCTACAACACTTGGTGCTGCGGAGGCCGGAGACCTCCGCTACGGATAAACACAATTTCGTAGTTTCTACTACTGTTTGCCTTTATCTCGCTTCTTTCAGCAGTCTGCGCGCAAACTCAATTATTGTATCCTCGCCGCGCAGCCAATCCTCCGTCTTCAGCGCCACGTTATAGTCGGGATCGATGCCGAACTCGGTAGGTTGCTTCTGCTTGTCGTACATCGGGCACGCCGAGAAACGCACGCTCCAGCCCACGGGCAACTCGGTAGAGAAGGGCATTCCGGCGCCACCGCCCGTGCGGTCGCCCACGACGGAGACGTTAGGGCAGCAGCGCATGTACTTCACGAACTCGTTAGCCGCACTATACACCGCGCGGTTCGTGAGCACCACCACCGGCTTCTGCCATCTTATGCCGTTCGACGGCTTCAGATACTGCGCCTGCATCTTCGAGAAAGCGTCGTGCGCCTTGCCCGTCTTGTGCTGCATGTAGCCCACAAGCAGCCGCTCGTTGCAGAAACGCGCCGCCAGCTGTTCAGCCGCCGTAAGCAGTCCGCCGCCGTTGTCGCGCAGGTCGATGATGAGTCCGTTGCACGGCGCCAGATAGAGCATCACGTTGTCGAGGTTGCCCTCGCCGAATCCGTATGCGAACGTCGGGCAGCGCACATATCCCGTGTTGTCGTCGAGCACGCGGTAGCGCAGCCCGGCGGCGATGCGGTAGTCGGTGCCGAGATACTTCGAGAGCAACGTGTCGCTCACGTTCGACGGATAGTCCTCGTGCCACGACCAATTGCGCGCCACGTCCCACGCCGAGTACATGTTCACGTGTCCGTCGCGCAGTTCGCCCAGCATGTTGCCCAGCACCTCGAACAGCTGCGCCTCAGTCATGTCGTTCGTGACCTGCCGGCTGTAGCGAGCGTGCACCTCGTTCCAGTCGAGTCCGTACTGCTCGCGCTTGTAGTCGAAGAAGCAGTAGTGCTCGTCGATGGCACGCCAGAGAGCCTCGAAGTTGCCGCGCGCATTGTCGGCATACTCAGTCTCGTCGACGCACGCCGTTGTGAGGAACAGCAGCGCTGCAAACATTATCTGTGTTATTCTTTTCATGTTTCTTTGTTTTTTAAAGGGGAGGGTGTGTCAAAACTCAATCAATGCGGGCTGAAAGCCCAACAACCACATAGCCCAGGGCAGCGCCCTGGGTGTTGAGTGTATATATTGAATAGTGCGCCCTGTAAGGGCAACAGCTTAATAATTAGGCTTTTGCCCTTACAGGGCGTGGGGTTAGTGTGGCGCATATTTACCCAGGGCGTTGCCCTGGGCTATGTGCTTTTGCCCCTTCGGGGCGTCCTACTCGTGAGTTTTGACACGCCCTCAACCAAGATAATATTTCCATCAGTTTTATTGGTGCACTTGAGACAAGTGCACCCCCTGATTGGCGACTATAGCTTCACGGTGCGGAACCGTCTCACGATGCCGATGACAAGCGCATGCGTATACGTGTGCTGCTTGAGGTTGTTCACGTTCGCCTGACGCCAGTCGCCGAGGTATCCGATGCGCCATGTAGTGTGCAGCGCGCGGAAGTCGAGCGTGAGCATCTGGCGCAGCGAGGGCGTAGACGCCACGGTTGTAGGCACGCAGTTGTGGTCGTAGTTGCCGCGTGAGAATATCTCGTAGTAAGATTGTCCGTAGTTGGGCGAGAACATAAGTCCGCAGAGCGGCGCCGACGCCTCGTAGTGCAGCGTGAACGGACGTTTCTGGCGCTTGAAAAGTCGGAAGTCGAAGTCGGCAGCAACGGTAGGTTTCAGCTGCAGGGCGAAGCGCGCCTGTGCAGGATTGTTGCTTCCGCGTGTGTTGTAAAGAAAGCCTGCGCTCAGCTCGGCTGTGCCGCCGGCAAGAAGGCGCAAGCCGCAACTGCCCACGGGCATTTGCCACTTGCGCAGCAGTGAGTAGCCGAACGTATATCCGCCCGCAATCTCACCGCCGTTGCCCGAGCGGTTGTCGGCAAAGGCGATGTTGCCCTCGTGCAGCAACTGGTGCACGAAGCGGGCAGAGTCGTTCTCGCGGCGCGTGTGCGAGATGAAGCGCACATCCGTGCCGCGATATTTCTCGGGCGAGAGATAAGTGTCGAGAATATTGGTGTAGCCAACGCCCAGCATAAGAGCGTTCTCTCTTATGGGGTGCTGTTTCTGAGGCTGCTGTTGTAGGAGCTGCTGTTGTAGGGGGTGCAGTTGTCTCAACAGCACCGACCTATCTGTATCTGTGTAATCTGGTGCAGTTGAGACAACTGCACCCCCTGAGATAGTATCCTCTGAAGTGTTGTTTGTTGGTGCAGTTGAGACAACTGCACCCCCTGAAGTGTTGCTTATTGGTGCAGTTGAGACAACTGCACCCCCTACAACTGCATCCACTGAGATACACCATAGTATGGCGACTAATAGACTAAAGATCCTCATTCTCGGTGAAAAGATTTAGTTGACCAGTCATTTCGTCTATCACCTGCTGCTGGCTCTTGCCTGCATCGGGGTCGAGGTTCGTGTCTTCCGCATCGTCGCCCTCGCCGTCTTCGCCCTCCTCCTTTTCGGGTTCGGGGAAGCGTGTAGGCTCCAGTTCCTTCACGTCGAGCACATCGAACGTAGTGACGCGCTTGCCCTTCGCCTTGAAGCCCTTCACGGCGATGAACTCCTCGGCGTCTATCTCCAGCGGCGGGCGCTGCATCTCCGTTCCGTCGGGCGCTGTTGTGGGCGCAAGGCTCACCTCGAAGCGCGGGAACGGCGTGTCGGTGAGCATCACCAGCTTGCTCTTCGGGTTCTCGCCGATGTAGTTCTGCCAGCGCTTTGTAGCCTCCATGCGGAAGCGCTTCAGGTAGAGACAGTCGCCGTTGTCGGCGTCGAACAGCACAGCCGTCCACACCTTGTCCGGGTCCCACTTCTCTATGATCTTTATGTTGTCCTCGTAGTGGTTGTTGGCGTCGAACGTAGAGATGTAGAAGTTGCCGTCGTCGAGCACTACGAGTATCGAGTCCTCATCGAAGAACTCGCCCAGCAAGCGTCCGTGCTCGTCGTAGTTCAAGCGGTTCACGTCGGGGTCGTACCACACCTTTCTTCCGCCCAGCGTAGAGTGGCCGTGGCTCTTCAGACCGATGCGGTGAATAGGGTTGCGCGTCACGAGGTTGCCCTTCGATGTGCGTCCCTTGATGCCCACCTCCGAGAAGTCCTTTTCGATGAAGATGTTTCTCAGGCGCGGGTTAGCCTCCAGCGTCACCTTTATCACCTCCGCCTCGCCGTTGGGGTTGGCTGTGAAGTAGAGGATGCGCGAGCCTGGTGTGCCCTGCGTGCAGTCGTATTCGCGACCCGCCGTCATCGTAGGCACGAAGAATCGCTTTATGTAAGAAGCGCCGCCCTTTCCGTCGCGGTAAACCACGTTGTATATAGTGCGCTTGTCGTTCTTCTTGAACACCTGCACGTGCAGAATGTTCTTTCCGACGAATATCTTGTCGGCAGCATGCACCATCTTGTACCTGCCGTCCTTGAAGAACACGATGATGTCGTCGATGTCTGAGCAGTTGCACACGAACTCGTCCTTCTTCAGACCCGTGCCGATGAATCCCTCGGCGCGGTTGATGTAGAGCTTCTGGTTAGCCTCCACAACCTTCGACGCCTCGATAGTGTCGAAGTTGCGAATCTCGGTGCGGCGCGGGTGGTCCTTGCCGTACTTCTCGCGCAGGAACTCGAACCAATGGATAGTCACCTCGGTCATGTGCGCCAGGTCGTACTCTATTTCCGCCAGCTCTGCCTTTATGCGTGCTATCAGTTCGTCGGCCTTGTCCTTGTTGTATTTCAGGATGCGCTGCATCTTTATCTCGAGCAGTCGCAGAATGTCGTCGCGCGTAATGTCGCGGTGGAACGAATACTCGAAGTTCTGCACGCGGAACACCTGCGTCTTGAACGGTTCGAGCTTAGAGTCGATGAAGTCGACGACCTCGTCCTGCGACTTAGCCTGCTCGAACTTCTTCTCCTTGTAGATGCGCTCCTCGATGAAGATGCGCTCCAACGACGAGAAGAAGAGTTGCTCCTCAAGCTCTGCCTTGCGTATCTGCAGCTCGCGGCGCAAGAGGCCCATAGTAGAGTCGGTAGAGTGGCGCAGCACGTCGCTCACGGTGAGGAAGCACGGCTTGTTGTCTTCGATGACACAGCAGTTGGGCGAGATGTTTATCTCGCAGTCGGAGAAGGCGTAGAGCGCGTCGATGGTCTTGTCGGACGACACGCCCGGCGCCAAGTGAACCTGAATCTCCACCTCGGCAGCCGTGTTGTCGTCCACCTTCTTAGCCTTTATCTTGCCCTTTTCGATGGCACGCAGAATGGAGTCGATGAGCGTAGACGTAGTTTTCGAGAACGGAATCTCGCGAATGACGATAGTCTTCGGGTCGAGCTTCTCTATCTTTGCGCGCACCTTCACCGAGCCTCCGCGCTGTCCGTCGTTGTACTTCGCAACATCTATCGAACCGCCCGTAGGGAAGTCGGGGTAGAGGTGGAACTCCTCGCCGCGCAGATATGCAATGGCAGCGTCGCAGATTTCCACAAGGTTGTGTGGCAGAATCTTCGAGCTGAGACCCACGGCGATGCCCTCAGCGCCCTGCGCCAGCAGCAACGGGAACTTCGCCGGCAGCGTGATAGGCTCCTTGTTGCGTCCGTCGTAAGAGAGCTGCCAGTCGGTAGTCTTAGGGTTGAACACCACGTCGAGCGCAAACTTAGAGAGGCGTGCCTCGATGTAACGCGGCGCCGCAGCACGGTCGCCCGTGAGGATGTTACCCCAGTTGCCCTGGCAGTCGACGAGCAAGTCTTTCTGTCCCATCTGCACGAGAGCGTCGCCGATGGAAGCGTCGCCGTGCGGGTGGAACTGCATGGTGTGTCCGACGATGTTCGCCACCTTGTTGAAGCGTCCGTCGTCCATGCGCTTCATCGAGTGGAGTATGCGTCGCTGCACAGGCTTCAAGCCGTCCTCGATATGAGGCACAGCGCGTTCCAGGATTACGTAGGATGCGTAGTCGAGGAACCAGTTCTGATACATTCCGCTAAGGTGGTGTACGGCAGATGCGTCGAAGCGGTTAACAGGCTTGTAGTCGGTATGCTCGCTCGGCATCGTGTCTTTTATCTCGTCGTCCATATATGATGTGGGTATATATAATTAATGTGTATTTTAATGCTTACAGGCAAAAGTACAAAATTTTTTCTAAAATCAAGCCGTGTTATTCAGAATAATAGTTGTAACTTTGTAAAGTAGCATTAAACATAAACATTCAAATGGGAGAATATATAGTATCGGCGCGTAAATACCGCCCGATGACGTTCGACTCGGTGGTGGGGCAGGCTGCTCTCACCGCTACGCTGAAGAACGCCGTGAAGAGTGGCAAGCTGGCGCACGCCTACCTGTTCTGCGGTCCGCGCGGAGTGGGCAAGACGACGTGTGCGCGCATCTTCGCCAAGGCAATCAACTGCATGAACCCCACAGCCGACGGCGAGGCATGCGGCGAGTGCGAGAGCTGCAAGGCGTTTGCGGAGGGCCGCTCGTACAACATCTTCGAGCTCGACGCAGCCAGCAACAACTCCGTAGAGCACATCAAGTCGCTCATGGAGCAGACACGCATACCGCCGCAGGTGGGCAAGTACAAGGTGTTCATCATCGACGAGGTGCACATGCTCTCGCAGGCTGCCTTCAACGCCTTTCTGAAGACGCTCGAGGAGCCGCCGGCTCACGTGGTGTTCATACTCGCCACCACCGAGAAGCACAAGATTCTGCCTACCATTCTCTCGCGTTGTCAGATATACGACTTCGAGCGAATGACCGTAGAGAACACCATCAACCACCTGAAGCATGTGGCTGAGAAGGAAGGCATCACGTACGAGGAGGAGGCTCTGGCGCTCATAGCCGAGAAAGCCGACGGCGGAATGCGCGACGCGCTCTCCATCTTCGACCAGACGGCGAGCTTCTGCCAGGGCAACATCACGTACGAAAAGGTGATAGAAGACCTCAACGAGCTGGACGCCGACAACTACTTCAAGTTCGTCGACTACGCGCTGGCGAACAAGGTGAGCGAGTGCATGGTGCTCCTGAACTCGATTATAGAAAAGGGCTTCGACGGCGGCAACCTCATCAACGGACTCGCCTCGCACGTGCGCAACGTGCTCATGGCTAAGGACGAGCAGACGCTGAAGCTGCTCGAGGTGAGCGAGCAGCAGCGCGCCAAGTACAGCGCGCAGGCTAAGGCGTGCCCGACACAGTTCCTCTACAAGGCTCTGAAACTGATGAACCAGTGCGACCTGAGCTACCGACAAAGCAGCAACAAGCGCCTGCTTGTGGAGCTGACGCTTATCCAGGTGGCGCAGATCACGCAGCCGGAGGATGCCGATAGCGCGGGGCGTAGCCCCAAACAGCTGAAAACCCTGTTCAAACTTCTTGATTTCACCCGGACGAAAGCGGCTCAGCAGGTGGCTGCTCCGGGCAATGCGGCATCCGCGGCTTCGGCTCAGTCGGATGTCGCCCAAACCGTTGCTGCCCAGCAGCAGGCTCCGGCAGCATCTGCGGCAGGTGGATCAACCAATGCAGCTGCGACTTCTGCAGCTTCTTCTGCGGCGTCTACGGCTTCTTCTGCAGCGAAACCCGCAGCGGGCGGTCCGCGCCTTAAGCTGTCGTCGCTCGGCATGACCTTCCAAAGCCTACAGCGCAAGGAGGCTGTGGCTGCGAAGAAGGAGGCTGAGGTGACGAACAAGGACGAGAACGAGCAGTTCACGCAGGAACTCCTCGAGCTGCAATGGCTCTCGATGTGCAACCGCATGCCGCAGAAGATGGTGGGTCTCGCCTCCAGAATGAAGAACATGCAGCCGCGTATAGCCAACTTCCCCGACATCGAAGTGCTGGTAGACAACCAGATGCTGCTCGACCAGGTGAACGAGATAAAGGGCCGCATCCGCGTTACGCTCGCCAAGGCGCTGCACAACGGCGGCATCACTCTCTCGCTACGCCTCGCCGAGGCTGAGGAGATAAGTCGCCGAAAGACAAAGAAAGAGGTGTACGACGAACTGATGCAGCAGAAGGAAGTGAAGGCGTTCGTGGAGTCGCTGGGGCTGGAACTTGTTTAAAAGTAAAAAAGTAAATAAGGGCTTTTAAAAGTAAAAAAGTAAAAAGAGCTTTTAGAAGTAAGAAAGATAAAAAGTTAGGGCTGGATTCCAAACAAGAATTCCAGCCCTAACTTTTATTCGTTCCTATCGAACCCGACGTTCATTCTTGTCAAATATAGAGTGTGTGTGAAAAACTACAAAATAGAGGCGAAGGGCTAAGCGTAGGAGGAGGGTGTGCATTCTATATTTTATATGTCTTCGCAGTAAAACCTCACGAAAAGTCATCGTCACCCGAACGGAATCTGATCGGACGGCGAACGGAATCTGATTAGACGGCGGACGGAATCCGATTGGACGGCGGACGCGAACGGTGAGAAAAGCTTAGGTAGAGTAGTGTAAACTACCCAGTTCAGTTTACACTCTCTTCTCCACAATGCTTTCGATGTACTTGCACACCATGTTGATGCCCTTGAGATTGTCGCCGCCCTCGGGTATGATAATATGAGCGAAGCGCTTTGTAGGCTCGATGAACTGCTCGTGCATCGGCTTGAGCACCTTCAGATAGCGGTCGACAACCATGGAGACGGTGCGTCCGCGGTCGATGGTGTCGCGCTGAATGTTGCGTATGAGGCGCTCGTCGGGGTCGCAGTCGACGAAGATGCGCAGGTCCATCATGTCGCGCAGGCGCTTGTTGAGCAGCGTCATGATGCCCTCCACTATTATCACCGGCTTCGGCTCTACGTGTATGGTCTCCTTCTCGCGGTTGCACTTCAGGTACGAGTACGTAGGCTGTTCGATGGCGCGGCCCTCGCGCAGATCGTTAATCTGCTTTATGAGCAGTTTCCAGTCGAAGGCGTCGGGATGGTCGAAGTTGATGGCACGGCGCTCCTCTTCTGTCATGTGCGACGTGTCGTTATAGTACGAGTCGAGCGGCACTACAGCCACGTGGTGCGGCGGCAATGCCTCTACTATCTTTTTCACTACCGTTGTCTTGCCGGAACCAGTGCCGCCGGCAATACCTATTATCGTAATCTTGTCGTTTGTCATAATCTTATGCTTATTGATATATTGCGCTGAACATTCTGCTGTAGAACTCGGCTTTGCGCTCGGGTTTCATGGGGTAGGCGCGCGAACTGCTGGGCATGCGCCAGAGGCGTAGCGTGCGGTCGGCGAAGGCGAACTGCACGTTCTCGCCCACCTTCGGCTGCGTCTTTATGTCGAAGCAGGAGCAGAGCACGTCGGTGGCTTTCTGCCCCGTGGTGACGATGTCGGTGAGCTCGGGCAGCGAGTCGACCATCGCCTTAAGGTCTGTCGGCTCCACTACTTCCAGGTCTTTGTCAGACGCCGTGTTCTTCAGACGGCGCACCTCCGTTGCCGTGTCGTACATGCCTATGCGATGCTCGTTGAGGAACGGGACGATGAGGTCGAGTCGGAACGTCTTGTGCTCGGTGTCGACGAAGTGGAGCTTGTCGCTGTAGAAGCACAGTCCGAAGATGCGCCACATGTCGTTGGTGAAGTTGGGGTAGTAGAAGCGCATCGACCAGCGCTGCTCGCCCGGCGGAAAGCTGCCCAGCATGAGCAGTCGGCAGCCGTCGGGGAGGAAAGGGGTGAACGGATGGCGCTCGGTATTCATTACTTCTGCTCCTTCACCAGATACACTACTACCGGCAAGTGGTCTGAGTAGCCGTCGAGCCATACGCCGCCTGCTGTAGTACGCTTCGGCGCGCCCTTGTATCTGCCCTCGCTCTGTATGAGATACGGGCGAATGTGAATCTGATGCTGGAAGTACTTCAGCGTAGAGAAGTCCTTAGAGCCGTTGGCGTTGAGCAGATTCGGCGTCATCACGATCTGGTCGAAGAGGTTCCATGTGCCGTTGTAGAATAGCGTGCCCTTGCCCTGCTTTGTGAGCAGGTTGTACCACGGGTTGTACATGTCGTCCTTGCCCGTCTTCTCGATGGTAGGCTTGCAAGAGAGCGCCTCGGTCATCGACTTGTTGGTAGGGTCGTCGTTCATATCGCCCATCACGAACACCTTGCACTTCTTGTCGGCACGCAGCAGCGAGTCCTTCACGGCGCGCACCTGTCTGCCTGCCACCTCGCGATAGTAGGACGTGGTGAAGCGGCTGGGCCAGTGGCACACGATTACGGCTACAGGCTCGCCGGCGAGAGTGCCGCTCACGGTGAGGAATCCGCGTGTGATGAAGTTGGAGTCCTTAGGCTCTTCGGGCACGTAGGGCACGAGGCGCACGTCCTTCACGGTGAAGAAGCGCGGGTTGTAGAGCATGGCGCAGTCGATGCCGCGGCGGTCGGGTCCCTCTACGTGTACATATTTATATCCGCGCTGCTTCAGCGGTTGCTGCGCTGTGAGGTCGTCGAGCGCCTTCGAGTTCTCCACCTCCGACATGCCTACAATGGCGCAGCCGATGCCAGGCAGCTTGTCGGTGCCCAGGTCGGCGATAGCCTGCGCCATGTTGCGCAACTTGTGGGTGTACTTCAGTCCGTTCCACTTGTACGAACCGTTGGGCAGGAAGTCGTAGTCGCGCTTGCCCTCGTCGTGGCAAGTGTCGAAGAGATTCTCCTGGTTGTAGAAACCTACAGCGTAGAGGTTAAACTTTTTCTGTGCCGATGCTCCGAGAGTGATGCAGAGGAGCAAGGCGAGGATAAAAAGATTCTTTTTCATTTTAGTTATTTGCTTTTTTATTCTTGTTTCGTTTAATATACGAGTATATAGTGCAAAGTTACAGTAAATCCTTATTATTGCACCCTGTTTCATGCTTTTTTTGCATTAAAATACAAAACGTTACGCCCTTTTTGTGTGTTGCAGCATTGAAACACTATATTAATATAAATAAAGTTGGGAAACATTTCTTTAATTGAATAAAAATGTGTTACTTTGCAATCTATTTCTTTTGCTGCATGCGGCAGGCTTGCGAGCTTTCCGTGGATTGGATGAGACCTTTGCACGGCTGGCTGAAGTAGGGAAAATGTAGCAGCAGCGATATAACGAAATTTCATTAAATAATTATAAACACTTACATGCAAAAGAAGCTTAAATTAGCAGTGCTGGCAATGTGCTGCGCTCCGTCTGCATTCGCACAGACAGCAGCCGACTCGATCGGTTTCCACAGCGAAGCGGCGAGCGAGGCTGCCTTCACTTTCACAGAGGCACAGCTCGGTGAGGACGACGACATGACACAGAACGTGACCATCGTCAATTCTAACACCGACATCTATGCCAGCCAGGTGGGCTATCTGTTCTCACCGGCACGTTTCCGCTATCGTGCATTCGATCAGAAGTACAACGAAGTTTATCTCAACGGATTGCTGCTGAACGATATGGAGAGCGGACAGTTCCGTTACTCTCAGGTGGGCGGTCTGAACAACATGACACGCAACCAGGAGTTTGCCCTTCCGTTCGAAAGCAACAACTTCGCAATGTCAGGCATGGGCGGATCGAACAACTACAACTTCCGTCCGTCGGCAATGCCCGTTGGTCACCGCTTGACAGTAAGCGGCGCCAACCGCAACTATACCCTGCGCGGCATGTACTCGTACAGCAGCGGACTCTCTGAGAAGGGATGGGCGTTCACCGGCAACGTGAGCTACCGCTGGGCACGCAACGGATACGTAGAGGGCACATTCTACAACTCGCTCTCTTACTTCCTCGCCGTACAGAAGGTGATGGGCAAACACAGCCTCTCGCTCTCTACATGGGGCAACCCGACGGAGCGCTCTACACAGGGTGCTGCAACGGACGAGGTCTACTGGCTCGCCAACAACCGCTACTACAACCCCTACTGGGGCTACCAGAACGGCAAGAAGCGCAACTCGCGCGTCGTGAACGACTTCGCTCCGAGCGCCATCCTCACATGGGACTGGAACTTCAACGAGAACTCGAAACTCACTACGTCGTTCTTCGGCAAATACTCTATGTACAAGAGCACAAAGCTCAACTACAACAACGCCGACAACCCGCATCCTAACTACTGGAAGAACCTGCCGTCGAGCTACTACGACGTATGGTACGGCAACAACGACTCGTATCGCACAGAGCAGGCTTACGAAGACTGGAAGACATCGTACGACTACTGGCGCGCATCGAAGGCTAACCGACAGATCAACTGGGACCGCCTCTACTATGCTAACAAGAACACGGCAGCTCAGGGCGGCGACGCTATGTACTATATCCAGGCTAAGCACAACGACAACCTCATGTTCTCGCTCGCTTCTACCTTCAACCACCAGATTGACAAGGACAAGAAGTTCAACGTAGGCGTGATAGCTGCCACAAACAAGGCTATGCACTACCAGACAATGGAGGACCTGCTCGGCGCTTCTCAGTTCCATAATATCAACACTTATATTATCTCTGACAAGTACACCGCAGCTTCGCCCGAGGCACAGTACGACCTCAACCATCCTAACGCTGTAGTGAAGGAAGGTGACCGCTTCGGCTACGACTACAACCTCTTCATCAACAAGGGCAAACTCTGGACATCGTACACCGAGAACTTCGGACCGCTCAACTATACCGTGGCTGCCCGACTCGGCTACACATCTATGCAGCGCGAAGGCAAGATGCGCAACGGTCTGGCTGCTAACAACTCGTTCGGCAAGAGCAAAACAGCGGAGTTCGTTGACGGCGGATTCAAGTTCGGCTCTAACCTCACGCTCGGACGCGGCAACGTGCTCACACTCGGCGTAGGCTACGAGCATCGCGCTCCTGAAGCACGTGCGGCATTCATGTCGCCGGAGGTGAACAACGACTTCGTTCAGGGTCTCAAGAACGAACGCATCTTCAGCACAGAGCTCGGCTATATGTACGAGAACTCTTGGCTCCACCTCAACCTCAAGGGCTACTACAGCCGCATGACCAACGTTTCCGACTGGCAGAACTTCTATAACGACGACACCAACTCGTTCATCTACGTGTCGATGACCGATATGAACAAGTCGTACTACGGTGCGGAGCTCGGCGCCAAGTTTAAGCTCACCAGCTTCCTCGACGTGAAGCTCATCGGTACAATCAGCGAGGCGAAGATTACGAACAACTCTAAGCTCTGCTACATGGAGTCGACAAGCGCTACGCTGCACGGCACAGGTCAGGAAGGCGAGAACTACGACTACATACACAACAAGGGCATGCGCGACAGCGGCACACCGCTCACAGCGCTCAGCCTCGGCGTAAGCTATCACCAGAAGGGTTGGTTCATCGACCTCAACTGCAACTACTACGACCGCATCTATCTGTCGTACTCGCCCAACTACCGTTTCGACGAGAACATCAAGCGTCGTAACGACGTGATGAAGGCGCTCGACCGTCCTATCATCAACGATGTGACCGGCGAAATCATCCCCGGCGCACTCGATCAGGCTAAGGGACACGGCGGATTCATGCTCGACGGCTCAATCGGTCGCAGCATATATCTCAAGCACGGCTCGTTGTCAATCAACCTCATGGTGCAGAACATCCTCAACAACCGCAACATCGTTACTGGCGGTTACGAGCAGAGCCGAAGCGGATACACACAGAGCGCTAACCTGCGCGGATATTCGTTCGAGAAGAACCCATTCAAGTTCTACGCTTTCGGTACAAACGGTATGCTGAACATTACTTATAAATTCTAAATCACAGAAAGAAGATGAAAAGTTTAAAATATCTGAAACTCGCGCTCTTCGCGCTTGTTATAGGTCTTTCGGCTACATCTTGTATGGATGACGACTGGACAGACCCTACTGGCGAGGTGGCACCGTTCGGCAACAACCAGCTTCAGGAGACCAACGTCGTTAACATCGCCGACTTGAAGTCGAAGTACAGCGCGCTGCTGAAGGACAAGGTGAACGACACCGTACGCATCGCCGACGGTGTGCAGATTAAGGCTCGCGTAACGGGCAACGATATCTCTGGCAATATCTACAACCAGATTATGCTCGAGGACGCTACCGGCGGCATCGTCATTAGCGTTGCTCAGGGCGGTATGTGCGGTCAGCTGCCTATCGGTCAGGAAGTGCTCATCGACCTCGGCGGACTCTACTACGGTGCTTACCGTACACAGCCGCAGATTGGCGTTCCGTACACCGACTTCAAGAAGAACCAGACTTACCCGAGCCGCATCAGCCGCACCGAATGGCAGACTCGCTTCAAGATTCTCGGCAAGGCAGACGCTTCGCTCGTCGTGCCTCATGTGTTCGAGACTTCAGAAATCAGCACTCTCAACAACGAGACTGTGGCACATAAGTACACAGGACAGATCGTAACGCTGAAGGGTGTTGAGTTCGACACCGCAGACGGCAAGGTTACATTCGCTCCCGAGGCAGAAGGTGCTTCTACAGGCTATGGCGTTACACGCTACTTCAAGGGCTACACCGCCCAGAAGAAGCAGATAGGCATCCGCACAAGCTGCTACGCTAAGTTCGCTGCAGAGACATTGCCGAAGGGCAAGCTCAACGTAACCGGTATTCTCACCGTCTACAAGACCAGCGCAACGTCGTCTTACGGCACAACCGTGCAGCTCGTTCTGCGCTCGCAGTCTGATATCGAGGTGCTCGAGCCGGAGAAGAACAAATAAAGCCTTAGCGATATAGTATTATTGGCAGCAAGGCTATCCACATTATTATTAATATACAACAAGCAAACAAACAAAAGAATATGAAAAAGATATTTTTCTCAATGCTCGTCGCAGCGATGACGGCATTCACATTCACAAGCTGTGAGGACGTTCCCGAGGCTTATGAAATTCCTGGTGGCGGCAACGGCGGCGGTTCAACCGAAATGACAGGCAATGGTACCGCAGAAAGTCCTTACACTGTAGAGGACATCAAGAAGTCGGGCGCCACTGGCAGCAATGTCTTCGTTAAGGCTTACATCGTAGGCTTCGTTCCCGGCAAGGCTATCGACGAGGCTAAGTTCACAGCCGAGGGTTGTGAGGTTGCAAGCAACGTTCTCATCGCAGCTTCTGCTGACGAGACTTCTGTTGACAACGTAATGCCGGTACAGCTTCCTGTAGGTGATGTACGCAACGCAATCAACCTCAAGGACAATCCTGCAAACTACAAGCAGGAAGTGGTTCTCTGCGGTAACATCGAGGCTTACTTCGGCAAGACCGGTCTGAAGTCGGTTGTTTGGGCTAAGCTCGGCGACAAGGAGTTCGGTGCAAAGCCTGGTACAGAGGCTGGCGGCGATACGGGAGCTGCTGGCACACCGAAGGGCACTGGTACAAAGAACGATCCGTTCAACAGCGTAGCTGCGAATGCTGAGGCAAGCAAGCTGGCTGCAAACGCTGTGTCTGAGCAGGGCTACTACATCAAGGGTAAGGTAGTATCTGTGAAGGAGGCTTTCTCTGCACAGTTCGGCAACGCTTCTTTCTACATCTCTGACGACGGCAAGGCAGACGGACAGTTCCTCGTGTTCCGTTCGCTCTATCTCGGCAACCAGAAGTGGACAGAGGGTCTGCCTAACATCGCTGAAGGCGACGAGGTTGTGGTTTACGGCAAGCTCACCAACTACTACGGCAATACTCCTGAGACTGCTCAGGGCACTACATACCTTGTGTCTGTAAACGGCAAGACAGAGGGCGGTTCTACTGGTGGTGAGGACAAGCCGGGCGAGGACAAGCCTGCAGGCAATGGCAATATCGCTATCAACGGCACAACACTCACACTCTCTAACCCGAGCGTTCAGGCTGGTGCAACAACAGTAGAGGTGGTTCCTGGCGACTTCTATACAGAGAATGGTACTGAGGTTACAACCATCACTCTTAAGGACGGCACAAAGATCGTCTTCGACGCAAACGGCGAGAAGAATGGTCCGAAGTATTACACAGGTGCTAACTACTCTAACATCCGTGTTTACAAGAACAACACTATTACTTTCGAGGGTCACAAGGCAATCGCTAAGGTTGTGTTCAGCTGCGATGTAGACAAGAATAAGAATGTCAATTGCGTCGGCAACGAGACTGCTACTGTTGTTATCGACGGCAAGACAATGACTTATACAAACGTCTTCAAAGAGGCTTCTGGCGGTGGCGTTCAGTTGCGTATAAACAAGATTGTAATCACATACGCTAAGTAATAGGCTTATTTACTATCGTAAGTAATACGATTCTTTAATATTCCAAGCCGTTTCAAACATTGAAGCGGCTTGGAATTTTTGTTTTCAAAAATTTGTGGGTATCATAAAAAAGTCGTAACTTTGCATCCGCTAAGCGTTTGAAAGCGAATTATTTATTTAACACTATAACAATTTAAACAAAATGAAGAAGGGAATTCATCCAGAAAACTATCGCCCCGTCGTATTCAAGGATATGTCCAACGGCGATATGTTCCTTACAAAGTCTACATGCAAGGCTACAGAGACAGTAGAGTTTGAAGGCGAAACTTACCCAGTAGTAAAAGTCGAAATCTCAAGCACATCTCACCCGTTCTATACAGGTAAGAGCAAGCTTGTCGATACTGCAGGTCGCGTAGATAAGTTCATGAACCGCTACGCAAAGGTTCGCAAGTAAGGAAAAGAACGAGATATATACTTCAGATAGACACGCTCTATTTTTGAATATGAATATTGAGGGTGTGTTCCATTCGTAGTTGCATATACGTATGGAACACACTCTCTTTTTATTTGTAAAAAGGGGCTTTTAAAAGTAAAAAAGTAAAAGAGTAAAAAAGTAAAAGGGACTTTTAAAAGTAAAAGAGTAAAAAGGCTTTTTAAAAGATATATTCAGATGAAGCAATATTATAAATACGCATTGCGCTGCGCAGCGATGGCTGTGCTGATGCTCTCTGCGCTCACCTTCAGCGCTTGTGGAGACGACGAGGAGGGCGGCAACGGCAGTCAGAGCGGACAGGTAGACAAGAAGAACAAGAACGCTAACGTGCCGTCGGCTGCCAACGGCTACAACAAGGCGATACAGCGCACCGAGTTCCCAGCTCTGAAGCAGGGCGGCAAACAGAAGGTGCTGGTTTATCGCATGAAGTCGACGTCGTACGACAAGGACGGTGTTAACTTCTCGGTGGAGTGGGACTGCAACAAGCGTTCGCAGCGCTGGACGTGCTATCAGATGCACCGCGGATATTCGGGCAAGTATTCGCGTGAGTCGGACTCCTTCTTCTTCGATGCTACGAACCTCAATAGCAACGAGTATTGGGGCGAGTACACTTACTTCCCTGGCTACGACCGTGGGCACATCTGTCCGAGCGGCGACCGCACTGCATCGAAGGAGATGAACGTACAGACTTTCGTTATGACGAATATGCAACCACAGTATCATAAGTTTAATGGTTTCGACAAGAAAACAGGTGATAATGGCTTGTGGGTGCGTATGGAGAACCAGCTGCGCAAGTGGGCAGACAAGCTCTCTGCAACGGATACTATCTTTGTTTGCAAGGGTGGCACAATCGACAGCGAGGCTAACATCATAACTCGCATCGACGGCAAACTCATCGTGCCGAAGTATTTCTACATGGCTATCCTGCGCAAGAGTTCGTTCGGATATGCGGGCATGGCGTTTTGGAGCGACCAGACAAAATCATGGCGCATGAACGAGACGTTACGTTCACACGCCATTTCTATCAGCGAGCTTGAGAAGCGCACTGGCATCGACTTCTTCTGCAATCTGCCTGATGATGTGGAGGCGCAGGTCGAGAAGACGTTCAAACCGAGTGTCTGGTCGGGCTTATAATCTTTCTCTTCCCACAGATGTATTGTAGGAGGGTATGGCATCCTTGCCGTACCCACGCACCCAAAGAGATAATCTCCCACAGAATTCACTCTGCTGAGATAATCTCCCACAGAATTCACAGAACCCACAGAACTTTCTGCTGAGAAAAACTCCCACAGAATTCACAGAATACACTGGGCTTTCTGCTGAGAAAAACTCCCACAGATTTCACAGAATACACAGAACTTTCTTGCTGAGAAGAACTCCCACAGAATTCACAGATTTACACAGATTTTTATAGCAAAAGGTTCTGTGTGTTCTGTGAATTCTGTGGGAGAATAACGCAAATCAGCATCTGTGTAGATCTGTGAAATCTGTGGGAGTTTTTATATACTAACTTAGAGTGTGAAATCTTTGGGATTCCTTAGAAGTTATTTCTTTGCGCTGTTCGTAGCCCACAGTCCTGCGAACGTGAACGCTCCGTTGATCATGAGCAGCTCGTAGCCGAAGCGGTAGCCCCAGAGATGCTGCGCGGTGATGTCGAGAGCGTAGCAGAGTAGGGGCGAGGCGAGGCAGACGTATGGCACGAGGCGGTCGTTGACGGCGCGGCGCGTGAGCAGACCAAAGGCGAACAGACCCAACAGCGGACCGTAGGTATAGGAGCAGAGCACGTAGATGGCATCGATGACGCTCGTAGAGTTGAGCATGCGGAACAGCAGTATGAACGCCACGAACACCACGGCGATGCCCACATGCGCACGGCGGCGCAGACGCTCGTCTTCGGGACGCTCGCAGATGTCGACGCAGTAGCTCGTGGTGAGCGCCGTGAGCGCCGAGTCGGCACTGGAGAACGACGCCGCAACGATGCCGATGGTGAAGAACACCGTGACGACGGTGCCCAACGCACCCGTAGCTGCGAACATCGGCAGTAGCTCGTCGCCAGCCGCAGGCAGCGGAGTGCCCTCCTTCTGCGCCAGCATCATAAGCAGCACGCCGAGCGCCATGAACAGTAGGTTGGCGGGCACGAAGGCGAAACCATACGTACACACATCCTTTTGAGCCTCGCGTAGCGACTTGCACGTGAGGTTTTTTTGCATCATGTCCTGGTCCAAACCCGTCATCACGATGGCGATGAAGGCTCCGCTGAGCAGCTGCTTCCAGAAGTTCTGCGTCGACACCCAGTCGTCCCACACGAACATGCGGCTGTGCTCGTCGGCAGCCACCGCCTGCACGGCTTCGCCTACGCTCATGCCCAGCTGCTGCGTCACATTATATATAATAAGGAGCAGCGCGGCGAACATGCAGGTGGTCTGGAACGTGTCGGTCCACACCAGCGTCTTGATGCCGCCGCGGCGCGTGTAGAGCCAGATGAGCAGCGTCATGCCCACGACGGTTATGGGGAACGGCACGCCCACGGCGTCGAACACGAAGCGCTGCAGAATGATGCAGACGACGTAGAAGCGCACGGCGGCGCCCGTCATCTTCGACGTGAGGAAGAACCATGCGCCGGTCTTGTACGACCGCTTGCCGAGCCTCTCCTTCAGATACGAGTAGATGGTCGTTAGGTTCAGCCGGTAGTAGACTGGCAGCAGCAGGAAGGCGATGGCGAAGTAGCCGAGGATGAAGCCGATGCAGGTCTGCACGTATGTCATATCGGTGCGCATCACCATGCCCGGCACGCTCACGAACGTGATGCCCGAGATGGAAGCGCCCACCATTCCGAACGCCACCATGTACCACGGCGAGCGTCGGTTGGCGCGGAAGAAGGTCTCGTTGTTGTCGCCGCGTCGTGCGGTGAGGCGGCTGAAGAGCATGAGAGCCGCGAAGTAGGCGGCTACGGTGAGGAGGATTGTCATGTTTTGGTTGATTTAAAACCAGTAGCGGAGGTCTCCGGTCTCCGCAGCACCAAGTCGAATACTATCAAACTGGTTGCTACGGAGGCCAAAGACCTCCGCTATTAAAATTTATAAAGATGTTTCATTTGGTACTGCGGAGGCCGGAGACCTCCGCCACTTTTCTTTATAGGTTGTGCTCAGTGAGCCAGCGCTCAGCCTCGAGCGCAGCCTTGCAGCCTGAGCCTGCAGCCACGATAGCCTGACGGTAGTTCGGGTCGGCGCAGTCGCCGGCAGCGAACACGCCCTCCACGTTAGTGCGCGGCGTTCCGTCGATGGTCTTGATGTAGCCAGTCTCGTCGCAGTCGACGAACGGGCGGAACACGTCGGTGTTCGGCTTATGGCCGATAGCGAGGAAGAAGCCGTCGATAGCGATGTCGTAGCGCTCCTCGTCAGCCTCGCCCTTGCGCTTCACGAGGTGAGCACCCTCTACGCCGTCCTCGCCGAAGAGTCCGAGAGTGTTGTGCTCGTAGAGAATCTCGATCTTCTCGTTGTCCTCCACGCGCTTGCGCATTACGTCAGACGCACGCAGGTAAGGCTTGCGCACAATCATGTACACCTTCTTGCAGAGACCAGCCAGATAGAGAGCCTCCTCGCACGCTGTGTCGCCGCCGCCCACTACGGCAACGGTGCGCTTGCGATAGAAGAAGCCGTCGCATGTAGCACATGCGCTCACGCCCTGTCCGTTGTACTTCTTCTCGTCGTCCAGTCCGAGGTATTTGGCGCTTGCTCCGGTAGCGATGATCACGGTGTCAGCCTCAATCTCTGCGCCCGTGTCTGTGGTGAGCACGTAGGGCTTCTTCGAGAAGTCGACCTTTGCGATTGAGCCTTCGCGCATGTCTACGCCGAAGCGCAGAGCCTGCTGGCGCAAGTCCTGCATCATCTGGTTGCCGTCTACGCCCTCGGGGTAGCCGGGGAAGTTCTCTACGACGGTAGTCTGTGTGAGCTGACCGCCAGTCTGAATGCCGCAGTATTCTACCGGGCTGAGGTTGGCGCGTCCAGCGTATATTGCAGCAGTGTAGCCTGCCGGACCGCTGCCCACGATGAGGCAACGCACATGTTCTCTATTTTCCATTTCTATTGATTTGTTTTGTTGTTACAGGTTGTTGTGGTGAGGTGTTGAGATATGTCACCATAACACCATCTCACCACCTTATCTTACAGCAGTTCTTCAATCTGCTTTGCGATATTGTCGAGGCTCTCTGTCGGTTCGAATCGAGCCACTACCATTCCGCGCTTGTTGATGAGGAACTTTGTGAAGTTCCACTTTATGTCGGCTGTCTCCTTATAGTCGGGCGCATCCTTGGCGAGCATCTCCTCGAGCACCGGAGTGAGCTTGTGTGCAGGGTCGAAGCCTGCGAACGACTTCTGCTCCTTGAGGAACTTGAAGAGGTCGTCGGCGTCGTCGCCGTTCACCTTCACCTTCTTGAAGCGCGGGAACTCGGTGTTGTACGTGAGCTTGCAGAACTGGTGTATCGACTCGTCGGTGCCTGGGGCCTGTGCGCCGAACTGGTTGCACGGGAAGTCGAGCACCTCGAATCCCTGCGCATGATACTTCTCGTAGAGCTTCTCCAGCTCCTCGTACTGCGGTGTGAAGCCGCACTTTGTGGCTGTGTTTACGATGAGCAGCACTTCGTTGGCATACTCCTTCAGCGACACGCTTTTACCTTTTCTGTCTTTCACCGAGAAATCATAAACAGTCTTCATCTTTCTTTTCTTTATATTTGTTTAATGTGTTCTTTTGATATCCTTTTACCTATTGGGGGTGCTGTTTCTTTAGTTTTCGGGGTGTTGTTTCTTTGTTTTCGGGGTGCTGTTTCTTTGTTTTCGGGGTGTTGTCTTAAACTTTCGAGGCTTAGACTTTAATTTTACAAAGGTAACGATTTTATTGCACATTCCTCAATATTTGTTCCCATTTTTTCAACTTCTTAACTCTGAGGCTTATAGACTACGCGTCGTGCTCCGTCCGCCGCCCGATCAGATTCCGTCCGCCGTCCGATCGGATTCCGTCCGCCGCCCGATCGGTTTCCGTTCGCCGCCCAATCGGATTCCGTCCGCCGTCCGATCGGATTCCGTCCGCCGTCCGATGGAAAAGCCTAAAAAAAAAGCTGGCGCTCCGCTGCCTCTTGCAGCGAAAGCACCAGCTTTCTATATTCTTATTGCTATGTAAGAAACTCTACTTCTTGTTCTCTCGGTAGTATTTCAGTCCGCCCTTCACGTTCTGTATGAGGGCTTTCGACGAGTAGGTGGCACCGCTCACGCCGTCCACCTTCATCTGCTCCGCCTCGTCGACACTCTTGCCCACGAACTTCTTCAGCAGCGTCTCCGCCTGCGCGAACACCGAGGGCGTATCCTGGTTGGGCAGCGCCACTATCTTCTGCACCTTGCCGTTGCGGATGTATATTTTCACCGGCGTCTTGCCCTGGAAACCGCGCGCCTTCACTATCGACGTGGTGTTGACTACGGCGGCGCCCTTCTCGTACTTTATGGCGTTCTTGCTGACGCAGAAGCTCATAAGGAGGAATGAGCAGAGAGAGATGAGTAATGTTCTTTGCTTCATAATTTATTATAATAAGTTGAGAGTTTTTTTTAGTTGAGAGTTGAAAGTTGAGAATTGAGAGTTATGATTAGCTTTGAAGATTGAGAATTGAGAGTTGCTAAAGTTGAGAGTTGAGAATTTAGAGTTGAGAGTTATGATTACCTTTTAATATCATACAAGTAGACATTAATCTTCAAAGCTAATCATAACTCTCAATTCTCAACTCTCAATTCTCAATTCGAATCACTTCTTGTCGTACGCGTGCAGCGGATAGTCGGTGGTGTAGTGCAGTCCGCGGCACTCCTTGCGCTCGATAGCCTGACGTGTGATGAGGTAGCCCACGTTAATCATGTTGCGCAGCTCGCAGATGTCGCGGCTCGCCTTTACGCGCTTGAAGAGCTCCTCGGTCTCCTCGTAGAGCAAGTCGAGGCGGTCCCACGCACGCTTCAGGCGCAGGTCGGAGCGCACGATGCCCACGTAGTTGGACATTATCTCGCCCACCTCCTTCACGCTCTGCGTGATGAGCACCTTCTCCTCGTTGGTCATCGTGCCCTCGTCGTTCCACTCCGGCACCTTCTCGTTGAAGTCGTACTCGTCTACGTGCTCAAGCGAGTGCTTTGCGGCAGCGTCGGCGTACACCACAGCCTCGATGAGTGAGTTGCTCGCCAGTCGGTTGCCACCGTGCAGACCCGTGCAAGAGCACTCGCCGATGGCGTACAGACGCTCTATCGACGACTGTCCGTTGAGGTCTACCTTTATGCCGCCGCACATGTAGTGGGCAGCTGGGCGAACGGGGATATAGTCGGTGGTGATGTCGATGCCTATCGACTTGCACTTGAGGTAGATATTCGGGAAGTGCTTCTTTGTCTCAGCCGGGTCTTTATGCGTAACGTCGAGGCAAACGTGGTCGATGCCGTGTATCTTCATCTCCTTGTCGATGGCACGCGCCACGATGTCGCGTGGAGCTAAAGAGAGGCGCTCGTCGTACTTCTCCATGAACGATTCGCCGTTAGGCAGGCGCAGTATGCCACCGTAGCCACGCATAGCCTCGGTGATGAGGAAGGCGGGGTGAGTCTCGCCCGGGTGGTAGAGCGCTGTCGGGTGGAACTGTACGAACTCCATGTCCTTCACCGTGCCCTTAGCACGATATACCATCGCCTCACCGTCGCCCGTAGCGATGATGGGGTTGGTAGTGGTCTGGTATACGGCACCGCAACCGCCTGTACACATCAGCGTCACCTTGCTCAGATACGTGTCCACCTTCTGCGTCTCGGGGTTGAGCACGTACGCACCGTAGCAATTAATATAAGGTGTGCGACGTGTGACGCGCGCGCCGAGGTGGTGCTGCGTGATTATCTCCACGGCGAAGTGGTTCTCCTTCACGTCGATGTCGGGGCACGCGCGCACCGCAGCCATAAGGCCGCGCTGTATCTCGGCGCCCGTGTCGTCGGCGTGGTGCAGGATGCGGAACTCGGAGTGTCCGCCCTCGCGATGCAGGTCGAACTCACCGTTCTCCTTGCGGTCGAAGTTGACGCCCCACTTCACGAGCTCGGCAATCTGCTCCGGCGCATTGCGCACTACCTGCTCTACGGCACGGCGGTCGCTGATGAAGTCGCCCGCTATCATCGTGTCTTCTATATGCTTGTCGAAATTGTCGACTGCAAGATTAGTCACTGAGGCAACGCCTCCCTGGGCAAACGAAGTGTTTGCCTCGTCAAGCGAAGTCTTGCAAATCATGCACACCTTTCCCTTGTGTGCGCGAGCTACCTTCAAAGCGTAGCTCATGCCGGCAACTCCGGCACCAATAATCAGAAAGTCGTATTTAAAAACCATCTTTTCGGTATTTATTCTTAGACGCTGCAAATTTAGAGAAAAAAAAGAAGACACCGCAAGTTTGTCTACCTTTTTTTGCACGGAAGAAAAAAAACGACATTAATTTTTGCTCATATTAATAAAATGTATAACTTTGCAACCACCTATTCGAACACATTGTTTCTGTAATCAGACACATATTGTCGGTATGTTGTAACCTTTTTTATTATTTCAAGCAAGTTATAACCTTTAATTTTTAGCAGTATGAAGAAAATCAAATCAGCAATGCTTATCCTGATGGTAGCCATTGGTTTCGCATCATTCGTATCATGTGGTAATAACAAGAACGCACAGCCCAACGACGCAAAGGCAGTAGCCGAGGCGCTCGAGGACAAGGAAGTAGAGGAAATGTCGTCGCTTATCAACTCCGTTTCGCTCTGCCTCGACTCTATCCAGGTGCAGGAGAACATGATCTTCAACAACCCTGAAGGCACAACAGACAAGCAACACATGCTCGCACAGCTGCGCGCATTCAAGGACCTGCTCGCACGCAAGCAGCAGCAGATAGCCGACCTCACAGCCAAGAGCGAGGCACAGAACAAGAAGTCGAAGAAGACCATCGCCAGCCTCAACAAGATGGTAGACTATCTCAACGCACAGCTCGCCGAGAAGAGCGCAAGAATAGAAGAACTCGAGAAACTCGTAGAGACAAAGGACGTGAAGATAAACGAGCTGAGCCTCAACCTCAGCACCGTGACAACCGAGAAGGAAGGCCTCAAGGAGCAGAACGCACAGCAGGATAAGGAGCTCAACACACGCTACTATGTAGCTGCTTCGAAGAAGGAACTCAGCGAGAAGGGCCTGCTCAAGGGCGGTTTCCTCAAGAAGAAGAAGGTAAACAACGCTGCTCTCGACAAGGGCCTCTTCAAGAGCGTAGACATGCGCCACTTCAAGACTCTGAAGCTCGACTCGAAGAAGGCGAAGGTGGTTTCGGGCAACCCTGAGGGCAGCTACACTATCGAGCATAACGCCGACGGCACATCTACACTCACCATCGTAGACCCAGCCAAGTTCTGGAACGCATCTCCGTACCTCGTCATCCAGCTGTAAAGCAACGATACTATTGTTAGCCTTGTGTGAAAGCAATCAGGCATAGCATTTAAAAATAAGAAAAAGTCCGTTCAGCATTGCTGAGCGGACTTTTTCTATATATATCTGAGGAAAAATGAGCAGTGTGAACTGTCAGATAAGCAGCTCTGGCTGGAAGATAGGCTGGAAGATAACTCGTTCTCAGACTTATCTTCCAGCCCTTACTATGCTTATAACATGAGAGTTGCGGCGTTTCTGGAAGATATGGAAGATTTTTTCGCCTACTCGATTCTTTTAGCAGCCAATAGAGTTTCCATATCCCCAGCGTTGTCTTATTTCTTTCCCTTTGTAGCCACTACGAAGTAGCCGATGAGGCAGCAGTAGGCTGCGAGCGAAGCCACTTCAGAGAGCGGGTTGGCAAACCATGCCTCCTTGAAAGCGTCTGATGCGATGTGAACGTCGCAGAAGCGGAGGAGGGCAGAGAGAACACCCATGAGAGCGCCACCTGCGATGAAGCCGCTGGCGAGCAGTGTGCCCTTCTCGCCGCGTTCACGGTTCACTTCTGCATTCTTGGAGCGCGATGTAACGTACCAGTTGACGATGCCGCCAACGAGGAGCGGAGTGTTCAGCTCCAATGGGATGAACATGCCGAGTGCGAAGGCGATAGCCGGAATGTTGAAGTAGGTGAGCACTACGGCGATGACAGCGCCGATAGCGTACAGTGCCCACGGAGCACCTACGCCGTTCATGAGCGGGTCGATCACAGCCGCCATTGCGTTAGCCTGAGGAGCTGCGAGCTGTCCGCTTGCGAAGCCGTAAGTCTGGTTGAGCAGAATCATCACGCCACCCACGGTAGCAGCCGACACGAGTGTGCCGAGGAACTTCCAAGTCTCCTGCTTCTTCGGCGTAGTGCCGAGCCAGTAGCCAATCTTGAGGTCTGTGATGAAGCCGCCTGCCATAGAGAGTGCGGTGCAGACTACGCCGCCCATGATGAGCGCTGCGATCATGCCGCCCGTGCCCTTCAGACCTACAGCCACGAGCACTACCGACGCGAGGATAAGCGTCATGAGCGTCATGCCCGATACGGGGTTGGAGCCTACGATGGCGATAGCATTGCCGGCTACGGTGGTGAAGAGGAATGCTATGACGGTGACGAGCAGAATGCCTACGACAGCGAAGAGCAGGTTGCCCTCCATCACGCCGAACCAGAAGAAGAGGAAGGTGATGAGGAGCGTAGCGATAGAGGCGATGGCGATGAACTTGAACGGCAGGTCGCGCTGTGTGCGTACGGTGTCGGCAGACGCCTGTGCGCCGCCCTTCATCTCGTTTGCGGCGAGCGATACGGCGCCCTTGATGATGCCCCACGACTTGATGATGCCGATGATGCCAGCCATGGCGATGCCGCCGATGCCGATGCTCTTGCCGTAGTATTTGAAGATCTGTTCAGCCGACATTGCGCCTACGGTCTGCGTAATCTCGGGGTTCCATATGTTGAGCACCTGGTCGTGGAAGAGCATGGACATGCCCGGCACGATGAGCCACCACACGGTGAACGAACCGAGGCAGATGATGAAGGCGTACTTCAAGCCAATGATATAGCCCAAGCCCAGCACGGCAGCGCCGGTATTCACCTTGAACACGAGCTTTGCCTTGTCGGCAGCCACGGCGCCCCATTCTACGACGCGCGATGTGAAGCACTCGTTCCACCAGTAGACGGTAGCCACGATGAAGTCGTACAGACCGCCGATGAGGCCGGCGATGAGCAGCGGCTTAGCTTGCGAGCCGCCCTTAGCTCCGCTCACAAGCACCTGCGTGGTGGCTGTGGCTTCGGGGAAAGGATACTTGCCGTGCATGTCCTTCACGAAGTATTTGCGGAACGGAATCATGAACAGGATGCCGAGGATGCCGCCGAGCAGCGACGACATGAACACCTTGACGAACGAGACGCTCATCTCCGGATACTTTGCCTGCAGGATGTAGATGGCGGGCAGCGTGAAGATGGCTCCGGCTACGATGGTGCCCGAGCAGGCACCGATGCTCTGGATGATTACGTTCTCGCCCAGCGGGTTCTTGCGCTTGGCGAGTGTAGATGCGCCTACGGCGATGATAGCGATAGGGATGGCTGCCTCGAACACCTGGCCCACCTTCAGTCCGAGATAGGCTGCTGCGGCTGAGAAGAGCATCGCCATGATGATGCCCCAGGTCACCGACCATAGGTTTACTTCGGGATAACTCCTGCCCGGTTCCATCACGGGCTTGTACTCTTCGCCCGGCTTCAACTCGGTGAAGGCGTTGTCGGGCAACTGAATCTGGTCTTTTTCGTTGTTTTCCATATTGTTGAGTTTTAAGTTATGTTGTCATGTTGTCATGTTGAGATGTTGAGGTGTTGAGGTGTTGAGATGGTGAGGTGGTGGGGTGGTGAGGTGGTGAGATGTTGTTGAGGTGAGGTGTTGAGGTTAGTTGATATCAACCCTACAAAGTTAGTTTAAAATTGGTGAAAAACACATCGCCATGTACATAATTATTTGAAAAACACTGAAAAATGAAAATTAAATCAGTAAATTTGCAACCGATTTAAATCTAAATTGCATTTTTATTTTATTTCATCCAAATCTTATATGAGAAAGACTTTACTATCGTTGTGCATAGCTATGGCTTCGCTCTCTGTGTTTGCTGCTCCGGCAAGAAAGGGTTCGACGGTCATCAAGCTGGTCAATGGAACCGAACTGAAGGCTTCGCTTCAGGGCGACGAGTTCCTGCACTATTATCTCGCCGAGGACGGCAAGTGCTACAAACAGAACGCCGACGGGCTTTATGAGCTTATGGACGTGCCTGCGGCTCGCGAGAATGCGCGCATGAAGCGTGCTCAGATTAACAAGAACATGGGCGTAAAGCGTCAGCGCATGATGAAGGCTGACGAGAAGAAGGGCTACTTCGGACAGAAGAAAGGTCTTATCATGCTCGTGCAGTTCCCCGACCGCTCGTTCCAAAGCGCACACGACAAGAATTTCTACGAGAATTTCGCTAATAAAGAGAACTATACCGATGGCTCTTTCAAGGGTTCGGTACGCGACTACTACCACGCACAGAGCAGCGGACAGTTTGAACTTACGTTCGACGTTATCGGTCCGCTCACAGCTCCGAAGGAGTCGACATATTACGGCGAGAACTATCCTGGCGGTGGCTCAGACAAGCACGTAGGCGAGCTCGTTGCATGGGCACTTGAGCAGTGCAAGGGCAAGGTAGACTTCACCCAGTACGACTGGGACAAGGACGGATATGTCGACCAGGTGTTCCTTCTCTACGCAGGTCGTGGCGAGAACTACGAGGGTGCAGCCTCTACCAACATCTGGCCCCACATGTTCTACCTCCAGCACAGCGACTACGGCAAGGTGTTCGACACCGGTCAGGGCGTATACGTGAACACTTACGCCTGCAGCTGCGAGCTTAACCCCGACAAGGGCTGCGATGGTATAGGCACGGTATGCCACGAGTTCTCTCACTGTCTCGGCTTTGCCGACATGTACGACACCACCTACTCTGGCGGCTACGGCATGGACGACTGGGATCTGCTCCACTCCGGCTGCTACAACGGCAACGGCTTCTGCCCGGCTGGCTTCACCGGCTACGAGAAGTGGGTGGCAGGCTGGATTAAGCCTATCGAGCTTACGAAGGACAAGATTGTGTCTGCCATGAAACCGCTCAGCGAGGGTGGCGAGACATACATCATGTACAACGAGAACTATCGCGACGAGTATTATATCATCGACAACCGTCAGAAGACAAAGTGGGACGCATCGCTGCCGGGTCAGGGCTTGCTTGTGACACACGTAGACTATCTGAAGTCGGCTTGGGACAACAACAACGTGAACGACGACCCTCTGCACCAGCGCATGACGGTGGTTCACGCAGACAACTTCATGACATACCGCAACGCGTCTTACGACACATATCCGTTCGTAGACAACGGCGTTTTGAAGAACGATAGTCTTACCGACACTTCTAAGCCTGCCGCTACGCTCTTCAACGCCAACATCGACGGATCGAAGCTCATGGGCAAGGCGCTGCTTGACATCAAGCAGAACGACGACAAGACTGTGGCTTTCCGCTTCCGCGGTCTGCCGGGCATGAACATCGACATCACTCCGGGTGCCGAACTCTTCTATGAGAGCTTCGACAGCAACGCTGGCAAGGGCGGCAACGATGGCGTCTGGACAGCTACTTCCACCAGCGCATTGAAGACCGAGGTTTCGGGCTGGGTTTACAACAAGGGCTATGCCGCCAACAAGTGCGCACGCTTCGGCTCAAAGGCTGTGCCGGGCGAGGCTTCTACTCCGACGTTCAACGTGCCGTGCAAGGTGCGCCTCACCTTCAAGGCTGCTCCGTACCAGGGCGACGACAACACCGTTGACGTTTACTTCGGAAACAAGATGCTCGAGCGCTTCTTCATGGAGGAGGGCAAGTGGAACGACTTCAGCGTAGAGTTTGAGGGCAACGGCTACGACCGCATCTACTTCAACGGCGGACAGCGCTTCTTCCTCGACGAGGTGAAGGTATGCGTGGCTGGCGAAACCGGCATCGAGGACGTGAAGGTAGACGTGCAGACCAACGACGGACGCATCTACACCGTAGACGGACGCTACGTAGGCAACAGCTTCAACGCTCTCGGCAGAGGCATCTACATCCAGAACGGCAAGAAATATGTTAAGTAACTGTATGTGCGAAGCGACGCACAGCAAGTGAAACATCATTATACGTAAAAACAATTAAGGGGATATGGCAAAACGCCATATCCCCTTTTCTTTGTACGCTCGGCATGAGCATTGTCTAACGGGTGGAAGTCCCGAGTAAGCCCTAATAACGGGAATTACTTAGCCAAAGGCAAGGGCGTCCATCGTGAGTTGGAATCTGAAAGAAGCCGGCGGCAAACATCTGACCTAACGAACAGGAACTTCATATAAGGTATATGACTGTGGGTAAGGTTGCGAAACAAACCAAAGCCCGATAGCTATTCGGAACGGTCGGTGTAAATGAAGTGGGTATAAGATGAAAAGATAATGCCCTTATCCGAGGAGGTCTCACGGACGCTTCAAATAGTTTTTTTACGAAAGAAGCGGAGTAAAGCTTGTCGTGAGAAGTCAGCAGAGGTCATAGTACCCAAGACACGGGTTGTCTATAGGGAAGGACTGAATCGTGCAGTGCAATAGTAAATGAATGTTACCTTGTGAGACACTTCGTCAGATGTCCGAAAGGAACTCTCTATCCAAGACGATAGGACGGAATCCGACAATAGGATAGAAGTGACGCTACTCATAGGGATAGCTGAAAACAACTTGCCACACATCGCAAGATGAGAAAGCACGAAACCGCCGTATGCCGAACGGCACGTACGGTGGTGTGGGAGGTCGGT
>OGHM01000047.1_pt1 | contig 68502 bp, 40 predicted proteins | sample 1571531 | NCBI WGS metagenome assembly OGHM01 (sample SAMEA2582031, study PRJEB24529) | metagenome | biome: Human gut stool | place: China | collected 2011 | reverse complement strand
AATTATTAAGCTGTTGCCCTTACAGGGCGCACTACTCAATATATACACTCAATACTCAGGGCGTTGCCCTGGGCTATGTGATTGTTGGGCTTTCAGCCCGCATAGTTATAGACAAGCCCATTTAGCAAATATTACTATAAAACGTTGATAAACAAACCAATATAAGGGAAACTAATTGTTTACCGGACAGTATTTTATGATAGGAAAACGCAGATACGAAAAAGTGAGATCGCGACTGATGCGCAATCTCACTTTTTATTTTTTATATGTTTGATATCAAAAGTTTACTTTGCAGCGAATACGAACTCGCCGGTGATGTCGTTGAAGAACACGTTGTATGTGCCTGCCGGAACCTTGATGTTATCGCCGCCATTTGTGCCAGTGCCGTAGTACTTCTCTGCTATGTTCACGCCAGCACCCCAGTTGTCGTCCCAACCGCCGTTAGCACGGAACTTCAGTTCGGTATCCGCAGCGAAAGTTACCTCCGCAGTCCAGTTGTGCGGTGCGGTAGCAGTCATATTCTCGTCGCCATCCCAGTTGTTGAAGCCACCGATGAGACCGATCTTCTCGAACTCTTTAGGAGTCTGGTTCTCGAGCTTTGTCCATGTGTACGACATAGTCTCGAAGTCAACCTTCAGTGTGTAGAAGGCGCCTTTTTCCGGACATACTATTGCTCCAGCATTGCTTGTCACGAGCTTGCCCGAAGCAGCGTTGTCGCCGTCGGTAGCTGCGCCGATACAGTTGTTCCAATCGCCGAAGTTGTTCTCGTCCCAGATCTTCAGGTTGCCATCACCAGTCCACTGTGTGGTGTAGGTCTGTACTGTCTGGCTCTGCGGGTAGAACATGCAAGTCTTAACCTCTGTGTCCCAGCCCTGCAACGCACCTACGAGATAATATATAGGTGTGTACTCCGATGCCTTTGGAGTGAGCTTCAGCTCGATTGTTCCAGCCTTGATGAGTGCAGCCTGTCCGTCCTTCATGGCGTTCAGCAGCACCTCGGCTTTCATTGTGCGCTCCACTGGGCGTTTGCCGTAAGCCGCTACTACTGCGTCGAGCAGTTCGGCTGTGCAGGCACGTCCGTTTCCGCTCACGTTTACCGTAGTCTTTGCAGCGTTCTGTGCTGTGATTTCGAGTCGTCCTTTTTCGAGAGTCACGCCCTCGGGAAGAGTTGCGTCGTTGAGTGTGAACACCGTCACGCTGTCTGTTGTCACCTGATCGAAGTCGATAGGCTGTGCCACTGTAGCAGTGAAGTTAGGCAGTGTGATAATCTCCTCCTGCGGGTTCTGCTGTGGCTGGCTCCAGTCGTCGTAGCTGTCATCGCACGAAGCAAGCATGAGACCCATGAAGCCGAAAACTAAAAGTTTTGAAATATTTTTCATTTCCTTTGTCTGTTTAAATGTTTAAAGTCACTTAGTTCAAGTTTCGCAAGTGCGGTTGACTTGCGAAACTTGCGAAACTTCTTTTTTACTTGATGCTACCCTTACCTGTTGCGAAGTTGAGGTAGAGCTTCTGGCCAACTTTACCTGCCACGCGGTCCTGGTCGCCGCCTTTGCCACGGTAAGCGATCTCGCCGTTGAGCGCCATGAACTCAGAGTGCCACCAGTCGTTGCCCGGAATCTTGACGTAAGCACGCACGCCGGCACCTTCAGGTGTGTCTCCAATGAATGCCGGTGAAACGAAGTCGGCGTCCATTGTTGCCGGAACCGTAAACTTGCAGTCCTCCGCCAGTTCCTTATATTCGGTTTGGCCCATTGCTTCACCGATGAGGTAAACGTTCGGCTCGTTGAACTCTACTGTGTACTTGATATCGCGTCCGCTTACAGAAGCAGTAACCACCATGAGGTACCACTGCGGAGTTGTAGAGCAGATGTTGCCGTCGCCGTTAGCAGAGATCTTGTTAGCGAGGTCGCCGGCTACGGTGATGTCGTTGTAGCCCTTCTGGTTGCCGTCCCAATCCTTAGCTGTGTTGATCTTAACGCCAGCCTCGTCAATCCAAACCATGCGCCAGTACATCTCCGGATGGTCGTAAACCGGTACGAACTCGAAACTGTTGCCCCAGTCCCATCCGCAGAAGCCGCCTACTACGTAGAGGTGCTCAGGCATTGTAACAGGAGCCAGCGAGTAGTTGAGGTGAACGTTCTCAAGGCAGATGACGTTAGAAAGAATCTCGGTGTCAGCCACCGGCTCGCCGGTATCGGTTGTCATGTAGGCACGCATACGTACATATACCTTTACATCCATCGGGAAGTCGGCTTCGCTCTTGCCTGCGTTCAGTTCCATTGTGGTGAGTGTGCTTGCGAGCATAGCTGCGTCTACGCTGCATACTGTATTAGGGAACGACTGGTCGAGTTCTACGAAGTCGGTCATATCTTCCTTCAGCGATACTTGCACCTTATACATAGTAGATGCAGGGAAACCGTAGTTAGGCTGCGAGCATGTGAACACTATTGCTGAAGAGTTGGTGAGGTCGATATTCGTAGCAGCCAGTGCCGGAGTGTTCAAACGGAACTCCGTCGGTGTTTTAACGATTGGATTGCTGTCGTTGTCGTCCTCGCACGATGTGAACATCACGAGACCCATCATGATCAGCAATGCCGATTTCAATATCTTTTTCATATTGCTTATGCTTGTTTGTTAGGTTGATTGTAACGGTGGAGGAGAGGTTGTCGCTCTCCTCCGGACGTTGTTATTAGTTGGTGTAACCAGGGTTCTGTTTGAGGTTTGTGTTGCTCTGGAGCTGTGTCAGAGGAATCGGGTAGATGTTCTTGTATGCCTCGAAGTTCTTGCCAGCCGACTCGCCGCCTTTCCAGTCCCAGTTGTAGCCAGTGTTGCCACCGAAGAGTCCGAAACGTACGAGTGTTGTGCGGCGCATACCCTCGAAGTAGAACTCGCGAGCCCATTCGTCGCAGATCTCGTTGAGCGAGTAGTTGCTTGACTCGGCGCGAGTGCTTGCGTTGGCGCGTTCGCGCAGCTTGTTCAGAATGCGTGTGCCTTCCTGCGATGTCTTGCCACCGTTGAGGCGAGCGTCAGCCTCTGCATAGTTGAGGTAAGCCTCTGCAGCACGCATGAACGGCCAGTCCATATCAGCGAAAGTCGGGTCGGCGTGTGTAGAGTTGTCGCTGTTGTAGTTGAGGAACTTGCAGACGCCGTAGCCCTCAGCCGACTTTGTGATGTTCTCAATCTCGTATGAGCGACCCTCGCCCCAGAAGATGGCGCGGTCGTCGCCTGCCTGAGCAGTCATCTCGTAAGAAGGAACCTCAGGAGCAGATGTGCTCGGGAAGAACTTCTTGAGCAGTGCTGTACGTGGGTGCAGACCGATCCACTGCTGACCTACCAAACCGTTAGAACCGGTCGGGTCGTTTGGGTTGGCGTGCATAGACGGATCGAAGCAAGCAGCTATGAGGAAAAGCGAGTTGCCGTAGCTTGCAGTCTTGCCAGAGATGTTCACGATAGGGAAGAGAATCTCCTTTGCGGCAGCAGATCTGTCGTTGTCGCCCATGAACACAAGCTGGTATGCGCTCCAGCGACCTACAGATGTAGTGTTGATGTCGTACGGAGAGTCCATAACCTTCTTGGCGTAGTCCTTAGCCTTCTGCCATTCAGCCTTGCCGGTGTAAACCTCAGCGTTGAGGTAGAGGCGTGAGAGAAGCATCCAGCAAGCAGCTTTGTCTACACGACCGTAGTCGGCGTCGCTGCCGGTCTTCACTCTCGGCTCGGCGAGGTCGGGTTCGATGGCGGTCAGCTCTTCTACGAGCCACTTGTAGAGTTCTGCGCGCTCCATTCTTTGCGGTTTCTCGAGTGATGTAGAGAAACCGACATTTCCGTAAGCATCCATAAGCAGGTAGTACTGCATAGCGCGGAGGAAGCGGCACTCTGCTGTCTTCTGCTTGTCCTCGCCGCCTGCAACTTCGAGATACTGGTTGCAGAACGTGATGCCCAGAGTGAGGCGTGTGTAGTAGAGCTTCACCCAAGCGTGTGACGGGTCGAACTTAGCCGAGTTGAGCTCCTGCAGACCATCGCCCCATGAGCATGTAGCCTCGTCGGTAGGCAGCTCGTTCATGTTGAACATAGCACGTACAAGACCGGTCATACCTGGGTCGTTGAATCCCTTTACGTCCGGATCGTCGTCGCTATTCGATCCGCTACCATTGCCGTTGATGCCGAAGTTGGCGTAACACTTGTTGAGCAGTCCGTCGTTGTTGACGTTGAGGTCGATCTTCGGGCTGATAGGCTCCTTGTCAAGGTCGTTGAGGCACGATGTCGAAGCGAGGCTGATGAGCAGCGCAGCGGCAGGTGCGAGAGCCGATTTTATATATCTTTTCATTGTCGTGAATCGTTTAAGTTATGTTTTTTGTTTAGAAGTTGAGGTTCAGACCGAACTGGAATGTGATAGGACGCGGATAAACGTCCTTGTCGATGCCGCTGTATACCTCAGGGTCGATGCCGCTGTACTTGGTGATGGTGAACACGTTGCTGCAAGAAGCGTATACACGACCAGAGATGCCCTTCCATGAGCCGCTCTTGAAGAGACGGTCGAACGAGTAGCCGAGTGTGATGTTGTCCATCTTCAGGAACGAAGCGTTCTGCACGAAGTAGTCTGAGAGCTTCGATGTGTTAGAGTCTGACAACCAGCCGAGGCTGCTTACAGAGCGGTTAGCCAGGTAAGAACTCTGGCACCATACAGCACTTGTGGTCTTCAGACGCTGACCCTGCTCGAAGTTGTTGTACACGTAGTTGCCGAGGCTTGCACGGAGTGAGAATCCGAGGTCGAAGTTCTTCCACTCAACGCGTGTAGAGAAGCCCATTGTTACGGGAGCCATAACGCTCTTGTAGAGATAGCGGTCAGCCTCAGAGATGACACCGTCGCCGTTGCGGTCTACTACCACGCCCTCAAGCGGTTTGCCGTTCTTGTCGTAAACCTGCTGGTAAACGTAGAACGAGTTGGCAGCGTAGCCAGTCTGGTAAGCGAGCACCTTGTTAGAAGAGTCGATGTTGTCGCCAGCCATTACAGGGTCGCCGTTGTCGCTCACGCCGTTGAGGTCGGTGATGCGGTTGCGGTTGTACGTGAAGTTGTAGTTCATCGTCCAGTACCAGTCCTTGGTGTTCACTGCTACGTAGTTCAACGAAAGCTCAACACCGGTGTTCTTCAACGAACCGATGTTCTGCAAGCCCTTGTCGGCAGAGCCGGCGAGTGCAGTTACGGGTGCGTCGTTGATAAGGTCGTCGGTCTTGCGTACGTACCAGTCGATGCTACCGGTGAGTCGCTTGCAGATGCCGAAGTCGAGTCCGAGGTTATAAGTTGTTGTGGTCTCCCACTTCAGCTTGTCGTTGTAGTAGAGCGGAGTATAGATAGAACCGTCGCCGATAACCGGGTACTGGCCGAAGTTCTGTCCCTTCTTGTACTGCTTGAACCAGATGTAGTTGGCGATGCCTTCCTGCTGACCAGTCACACCATAGCCGGCGCGGAACTTCAGTTCAGAGAGCCAGTTGATATCCTTGATGTTGTTCTCGTCCTTCATGTTCCATGCGAAGGCGAACGACGGGAAGAGTCCCCAGTGGTCCTTGAAGCGTGACGAACCGTCATCGCGCACCGTAGCGGTGAAGAAGTAGCGGTTCATGAGTGTGTAGTTGGCACGTCCGAAGAACGAAACGAGGTAGTTCTCGTACTTGTCTACTTCCTTAGTGTTCTTGAACTCCTTACCTGCAAGTGTCGGGTGGGTCTGCGGGTAGTACTGCATCCACGAGTTGTTGTAGCGGAAGAAGAAGTGCTGATACTCGTAACCACCCATGATGTCGAAGTGGTGGTTCTTGCTGAAGTCCTTGTAGTACTGAGCGTAGAGGCTGAGCAGCTCGTTGCGCTTGAAGTTCTCGTTGTCTGTGATGCCACCATAATATAATGTAGAGGCATAAGATGTAGGCTGCGACTCGTCTTCTGTGCCCTTAGCCACCTCAAGACCGAGAGTAGCGTGCAGACGCAGGTCTTCGAAACCGTGCACCTTATAGTCGATGTCAGCCGAACCGATGAACGATCTTACCTTCTCCTGCTTGTTGCCGAGTTCGAGCAGAGCGAGCGGGTTGGCAGGAGCGTCCTTGAAGCGTGTGTAAGGCCATGACGGGTCGCCAAGTCCGCTTGCGTCGGTGAGCCAGTTGAAGTAGCCGCCGAAGTTCTGTAGTGTCTTCTGTGCGTTAGAGCCGAGCATAGCGAGGTCGTGCTGCGATGTGAAAGCGTACGGGCTCTGTGTCGGGTCGAACGAAACGGCATTGCCGATGGCAGCCGTTTCGGCCTTCTTCGCCTTAGAGAACATGCCCTTGGCGTTGAGGTTGAGGTTGAGGTGGTTGTTCAGCAACGACGGGTTGAGGTTTACGGATGCTGTGTAGCGGTTGTAGTCAGAGTTCTTCAAGATACCCTGCTGGCCTGTGTAGCCGAGAGATACGCGGTAGGGCAGATAGTCCTTTACAGAGCCAGATACCGTTACGTTGTGGTCGTGGCTCACTGCCTTGCGGTAGATGAGGTCCTGCCAGTCGGTGTTGGCTGTACCGAGAGCCTTAACGGCATCGTCGTTCTCGTTGAAGAGGCTCTTGATGTAAGCACGATACTGGTTGCCGTCCATCACCTCCTGAGTCTTCTTCTTCATAGAGAGCGATACAGAACCCGAGTAGCTTATCTCCGGCTTCTGACCCTTGTGACCCTTCTTTGTGGTGATGATGATGACACCGTTAGAACCGCGCGAACCGTAGATGGCTGTAGCCGAAGCGTCTTTCAAGACGTTGAACGATTCGATATCCTGCGGGTTGATAGTAGAAAGCAAGTTGGAGGCTGAGTTGCCCATCGTGACGCCCACCTTGTTGTTGTCCATAGGTACGCCGTCGATAACGATCAGCGGGTCGTTGCTGGCGTTCAGTGAAGAGCCGCCACGGATACGGATCTGTGTGCCGACGCCTGGCTCACCAGAGTTTGACGTTACGTTCACACCTGCCACCTTACCAGAGAGCATGTCCTGAGCGTTCACCACAAGACCCTTGTTCTTTGAGTCGGGCTTTAGAGCTGTAACCGAACCCGTAAGGTCCGACTTCTTAACAGCGCCGTAACCGATTACGACAACCTCGTTAAGTGTAGAGGAAGAGTTCTTGAGATGGATTGTTAGGTTCTGACCGGCCTGCATCTTTACAGGCTCGTAGCCGATGTAAGTAACTTCAATGGTCGACTTCTTGTCGGCATTGAGAGTAAAATTACCGTCGATGTCTGTAACAGTACCTAATGTACCGCCTACAACCTTGACGGAAGCACCGATAACCGGCTCGCCGGTTTCGTCTACAACGTTGCCTTTCACAACAACCTGCTGTGCGAAGGCACTTGCCGACAGGAACAAGCCTGCTGAGAGCGTAGCTGTTCTGAGGGCATTAGGGAATTTAACCTGCTTCTTCATGTAGCTTTTGATTTTATAATAAATTGTTTTTAGTTACAAATGTTATTAGGATCTTTCCACGTGCAAAATTATGATTTATATCAATTCGTTGCACTATTTTTTAATATAAATCTAATGTATAGTGCATGTAAACGTTTACGCAAGCAAGAGGGCGTGTCAAAAGTATTAAATAAAGAAATTTGAATCCTAATAAAAGTCATCGTGCAGCGTACGCAATCCAATCAGACGGCGTACGCGATCCGATCGGGCGGCGTACGGAATCCGATCGGGCGGCGTTCGCTGCACGATGACAGATCGCTATCAATTAAGGACGAATATGTGTGTTATTAACAATGGTTTGAGGGTGTTGCGGTGGCAAGGATACCACCGCTACTAACCACCGCGTTATTTCTTGATGCGGGCCACGCACAGGGCGCCCAGCACGAGCGACGCAGCAGCTACTAGCATCATGTTGCTCTGCACCGAGCCAACCATCGAGAGCAGCGTACCGCCGCACGCCGCAGCGATGATCTGCGGTATGCAGATAGTGCCATTGAAGAGTCCGAGGTAAGCGCCCTTGTGTCCGTAACCCTCAAGAGCGTTCGTGACGAAGGCGAACGGCATGGCGAGCATGGCTGCCCATGCGCAACCGATGAGCATGAACGGCAGAGCGAGCAGGTTCTGGTCGTGTACGAACGGCACGAGAGCGAAGCCCACGGCGCCGATGACAAGGCTCAGCGCATAAGCCGCCTTCTCGTTCTTGAAGCGCGGCAGAGCCATAGCCCACAGCACCGAGCCTACAGCCTGCCAGCAGAACATTACGCCTACCCAGTTGCCAGCCTCCTGATAGCCCTTCGACGCTGTGTCGGTGGTGTTCCATACGGTGTCGGCGATGGTGCCGTTGGTGTATGTCCACATGAACATGAACGCCGCCCAGCAGAAGAACTGCACGGCGCCCACCTTCCAGAACATCGACGGAGCGTTGCGCAGCAGTTCCATCCAGTTGGCTTTGCCTTCGTCCTCCTCAGGCTTCGCCTCGTTATACTCGGCGTACTCCTGCGGGTTCCACTCCTTCACCTTCAGCGTGGTGTAGATGACGCAGAGGATGAGTATTGCGGCGCCGATGTAGAACGAGTAGATTACGGAGTCGGGTATGACGCCCTTCTCTGCCTCGTTGGCTATGCCGATGGCTGTGAAGAAATAGGGGAAGAGGTAGCCCACGATAGAGCCGGCGTTGCAGAGGAACGACTGAATGGAGTAGGCGAGCGACTTCTGCTTCTCGTTCACCATGTCGCCCACGAGCATCTTGAACGGCTGCATCGCCATGTTGATGCTCGTGTCGAGGAACATCAGCGAGATGAGGCCGAACACCATTGCCGCGCCGACCGCCATGCCGAACGAACCGGCGTTGGGCAGCAGGCACATCACGGCTACAGCCACCGATGCGCCGATGAAGAGATAGGGAATGCGGCGTCCGAAGCGACACCATGTGCGGTCGCTGAGTGTGCCGATGATGGGCTGCACGAGGATGCCCATGAGCGGCGGCAGTATCCAGAAGTAGCTGAGACTATGCGGGTCGGCACCAAGTGTGGCGAAGATGCGCGAGATGTTAGCGCTCTGCAGGGCGTACGCAATCTGTACGCCGAAGAATCCGAAACTGAGGTTCCACAGTTTCCAGAAACTTAGGTTTGGTTTTGGTTTCATTGTTATTTGTTTTTTTGGTTTTTCTTCTTTTGGGGGGCTTTCTTGAGAGCTAAGCCGAACTAAGCCTTCTTAGGCCTTCGTGCTCTCTCTCACGACGAGCCTTGTTCTTACGACGCGCTTCTCTATATGGTTGCGCGGCGTGATGCCCTCCACCTTGTCCATGAGTATGGTGGCAGCCTCTTCGCCCACCTTCGTTCCGCGCTGCTCTACGGTAGTGAGCTGCGGGTCGCAGGCGATGGCGCGCTCGCCGTTGGTGAATCCGCATACCGAGACGTCGTCGGGCACGCGGAATCCGTTGTGCTTAGCCGTGTACATCACGCCGATAGCCGTGTCGTCGTTCACGCAGAAGAACGCATCGGGGCGGTCTTCGCGGCGCAGAATGTCGGGCGTGATGCGCTCGGCGTCTTCGCGGTTGTCGCAGACGAACACCAGCGACTCGTCGGGCTTCATGCCAGCCTTCAGCAGGGCGTCGTGATAGCCGTTGTAGCGGTTCTGTCCGAGCGCCGTCTTGCCCTTCATGCCGTAAAAGGCGATGCGGCGGCAGCCCGTCTCGATGAGGTGGGTCACGGCGATGAACGCACCCTGATAGTCGTCAACTACCACACGGCTTGCGTCTACACCCGTGCAGATGCGGTCGTAGAACACGAGCGGTATGCCGCGGTCGATGAGCGACTGGAAGTGGGCGTAGTCCTGCGTCTCCTTAGCCTGCGACACGATGACGCCGCACACCTGATGAGCCTCGAACATCTGGCAGAGCTGCACCTCACGCTCGTATTGCTCGCGCGACGTGGTGGCAATGATGCGGTAGCCGCGCTTCGACGCAGCGTCCTCAATGCCGTTGAGAATGGTGGAGAAATAATAATGGGTGAACTCGGGCACGATGACGCCAATCACCTTCACTGGCTGCTTGTGAGAGTTGCGCAGCGACTTGGCGATGTCGTTCGGATAGAATTTGTGCTCATGAGCATACTCGCAGATAAGCTTGCGCGTCTCCTCGCTGACGCGTTCGCTGCCGTTGAGCGCACGCGACACAGTGGCTATGGACACACCGAAATGCTCGGCGATGTCCTTCATCGTGGTTGGTTGTAGTTCAGACATTCGTTCGATTGGTTTTTAATTACTTCTGCAAAGTTATCACATTATTATAATATAGAACGCATTACGGACGCACAAAATTTCGTTGTGCCGTGTAAACGTTTGCACAAGGGGGTGCACTTGTCTCAAGTGCACCAACCAAAAAGCAAGTGCACCAACCAAATTAGAAGCAAGAGCAAGAAGTGCACCAACAGAGTTTACTGCACATTCTGCTTTGTTGAGGGTGTATCAAAACTATAGAATTGTGATGAATGGCTAACTGTAGGAGACTACGGCATTCTTGCCGTAGCCTCCTACGATTAGAATCGTTTGCTATTCAATTTACCAAATATTTTAGTTTTGACCCTCCCCTAAACAGCTCCAATTCTAAAAAAACTAAGCCAATCGCATTGATATTCCAAATATTTTTTGTTTATTTGCAAAGTAAAACAATAACTACGACGGGCAGAATATGCAACCATGACGAGTCGAATTACACCTTATTATATATATAGCTTTCAACTCGTCTACGAAAACGTTAACCCGCAAGGCTAATCTTACGCACGACTGCACGCCGAATAAAAGAATAAAACTATGGGAAAAGGAAAGAAAGGCGGCAAACGCTTAACCAAGAAACAGCTCGCCCCGAAGCTGGAAGAACTCTTTACCGCTAATCCGGGAAAGACGCTTACGTTCAAAGAGATTTTCCGCACACTCCACCTCGACACTCATCCGCTGAAGATGCTCGCCATCGACATCATGGAGGAGATGGCGTGGGACGACTTCATCACCAGAGTGACCGACAACTCCTATCAGCTTAATATGAAGGGACAGGTGCAGGAGGGCATCTTCCAGCGCAAGACAAACGGCAAGAACTCTATCATGCCCGACGACTCAGACAAGCCTATCTTCGTGGCTGAACGCAACTCAATGTGGGCTCTCACCGGCGACCGCGTGCGCTTCGCTTGCATGGCTCGCCGCAAGAACCACATAAAGGAGGCGCAGGTGATAGCTATTCTGGAGCGCGCCAAGGACACCTTCGTCGGGCGACTCTCGTTCGACCACGACCTCTGCACGCTCATCTCTCCGGCAAACGTGCTGGCTAACAGCATAATCATTCCGCGCCGCAAGCTGAAGGGCGGCAAGGACGGTGACAACGCCGTGGTGCGCATCGTCGAGTGGCCCGACCAGGACCACCGCAACATGATAGGCGAAGTGGTGGACGTGCTCGGAAAGGCTGGCGACAACGACGTGGAGATGAACACCATCCTCGCACAGTACGGCTTGCCGTATAAGTATCCGAAGAACGTGGAGGAGGCTGCCGAGAAGATTTCGGCAGAGATAACGCCGGAGGACTACGCCGAACGCGAGGACTTCCGCGACGTCTTCACCTGCACCATCGACCCGAAGGACGCAAAGGACTTCGACGACGCGCTCTCTATCCGACAGCTCAAGGAAGGTCTTTGGGAGGTGGGCGTTCACATCGCCGACGTGTCGCACTACGTAACAGAAGGCTCCGTGATAGACAAGGAGGCGGTGAAGCGCGCTACGAGCATCTACCTCGTCGACCGCACCATACCGATGCTCCCCGAACGTCTCTGCAACTTCATCTGCTCGCTCCGACCCGACGAGGAGAAGTTAGCGTTCTCCGTAATATTCAACCTCGACGAGGAGGCGAACGTGAAGGCATACCGCATTGTGCATACAGTTATCAAGTCGAACCGCCGCTACGCATACGAGGAGGTGCAGGAGCTGCTCGAGCAGAACGGCGTGGTAGACGGTACGGGCGAACCGGCACCTGTAGCGCCTAAGGGCGGATACAAGGGCGAGAACGCCGACGCACTCATCATGCTCGACCGACTGGCTAAGAAGCTGCGCGCTGCACGCTTCAAGAACGGCGCCGTGAAGTTCGACCGCGAAGAGCTGCACTTCGACGTAGACGAGAAGGGCAAGCCGGTGCGTTGCTACTTCAAGCGCTCGAAGGATGCCAACAAGCTCATTGAGGAGTTCATGCTCCTCGCCAACCGCACCGTGGCTGAATCGGTAGGCAAGGTGGCAAAGGGCAAGAAGCCGAAGACGCTGCCTTATCGTGTGCACGACAACCCTGACCCGACAAAGCTCGAGACGCTGCGCGAGTTCGTGGTGAAGTTCGGCTACAAGATGAAGACCGACGGTACGAAGGGTGCACTCGCCAAGTCGCTCAACACGCTCATGTCGGCGTGCGAGGGCAAGCGCGAGCAGAACCTAATACAGACCGTGGCGCTGCGCGCTATGATGAAGGCGAAGTATTCTATACACAACATCGGTCACTTCGGACTGGCGTTCGACTATTACACTCACTTCACATCGCCTATCCGCCGCTACCCCGACACGATGGTTCACCGACTCATCACACGCTACCAGCAGGGCGGACGCTCTGCCAACAAGGAGCACTACGAGGAGCTGTGCGAGCACTCGTCGGAGATGGAGCAGATTGCTGCCAACGCCGAGCGCGACTCTATAAAGTATAAGGCTGTGGAGTTTATGTCGGAACGTGTGGGCAACGTCTACGACGCACACATCTCGGGCATACAGTCGTACGGCATCTACTGCGAGATTGACGAGAACCACTGCGAGGGTCTTGTGCCGATGCGCGACCTCGACGACGACTACTACGACTTCGACGAGCGCAACTACTGTCTCGTGGGCCGCCGCCATCACAACAAGTATCAGCTCGGCGACCCGGTACGCATCAAGGTGGCAAGCGCCAACCTCGAAAAGAAACAGCTCGACTTCACTCTGGCCGACTAATAAGTGGGTGCACTTCTTAGGGGGTGCAGTTGAGACAACTGCACCCCCTTGTAGTAACTGCACCCCCTTGAGAGACAAGTGCACCCCCTGCCCTTGCCCGAAATGTTAAAGATGTTAATATAATAAAAACGAAATATCTGATTTATATCTTTTTCACAAAAAATGCGTATTTTTGCAGAACAAATGGAAGCGTACTAACCATACTCTCCATTCTCTAACTTTTTACACATACATTCGTTTAAGAAAAACTGAATCAATTTACTAAATACAAATCTTTATGGCGAATTTTTCCCGCAAAACTTTGACTCTCGCAGCAGGTCTTGTACTTTCTGTGATGAGCGCTAACGCACAGCAGATGCGTGAAGGTTATGTAGAAGCTGGTAAGAACACTGGCAGCGAAAACTTCCACACTCTTATCCAGGGTTGGACTCCTGGCAGCCAGGTGACAGCAGACGACAACTTCTATATCTCACGTGTTAAGCCACGTGCTCGTTTCCGCAACGAGGCTACTCAGGTGCGTCTTGATCTCAATGCGAAGAACGACAAGAAGCTCATCGCTTGGATTCCGGTAAACAACTCTGACTTCAATGCACTTCCTAACGGCGTATTCGACTCAGAGGTATTCTCTATGTGGTCGTACGTTACACACTGGGGCAACTGGACATCTCCGCTCGGACGTATCCCGGCTGCTTTCCTCGACGTAGCTCACAAGAACGGTGTTGGTGTATCGGGTGTAGCTTCTATTCCTAACGCAAGCCTTAGCGCAAGCTGGGCAGCATGTCTTAAGGGTCTTGCTTCTCTGGACGTAGACAAGGTTTCTAAGTTTTTCCAGTACTATGGTATCGACGGTATGGGCTACAACTCAGAGTTCTATGGCGGTGGCGCTTATGTTAAGGGCGTTCGCACCTTCCACGCAGCCCTCGTTAAGAAGATGAAGCCGGTTAACCCGGTATTCGAGAACTTCTGGTATGACGGCACAAACGACTACGGTCAGGTTTCATTCGACGGTGGTCTCGGCAATCATAACAAGGAGACATTCGGTGACAAGGACAACGTACGTACATCACTCTTCTTCAACTACAACTGGAACCGTGGTCAGCTCGGTCCTTCAGTAGCATTCGCAGAGAAGCTCGGTCGCGATCCGCTCGATATCTACTGCGGTGTTAACATGCAGGGTGGCGAGCCTGGTGGTACATCATGGTCGTTGCTGCCAGATCAGCGCGTTTCTATCGGTCTTTGGGGTGCTCACTCACAGAACATGTTCTGGGAGAGCCGTGCAGAGCTCGGTTCGTCTGACGAGATGAAGCAGTTCGCTTACCTCCGTCGTACAGAGTGCTACTTCGGTGGCGGCAACCGCAACCCGGTTATCACTCCGTCTATTGTTGACAAGCATCAGTACACAGCATACAACCCGACTTGGCACGGTATGGCTGCATTCATGACAGCACGTTCACCGCTGAGCTGGGATCTCGCTGAAGAGCCGTTCATCACTTACTTCAACCTCGGTAACGGTAAGTTCTTCAACCTTAACGGCGAGCGCAAGACCAGCACACCTTGGTACAACGTAGGTATGCAGGACTATCTGCCTACATGGCACTTCTGGTTCGCTAACAAGCTCCTCGGACGTACAGCAGCTGACGTTCCGGCTGAGGGTCTCGACGCTCAGTTCGTATGGGACGACGCTTACTTCGGAGGTTCTACACTCAAGGTGTTCGGTACAACAGCTAACGAGTATCTCCACCTCTTCAAGACAAAGTACGCTTTGAAGAAGGGCGACGTTATCACTGTTCGCTATAAGCTCAACGAGGGCGCAACCGACCTCGACCTCGTTCTCTCTGCAGAGGGCAGCGAAGACAAGGGCGTAGCTTACAACCTCTGCAAGACAGAGCGCGTAGCTGACGTTAACGACTGGGTTAAGCAGACATTCACAGTAGGTTCTGACTTCGACGGCAAGACTCTTGCTCTCGTAGCTCTCAACTTCAAGAACGCTAAGAACGTCGACCTCATGCTCGGCGAGTTCTCTATCGTTCGTGGCAACTACGCTACACCGGCTACTCCGGTTATCGACGCTGCTAACACCAAGATGCTCTACAACAGCAAGGCTGGTATGGATGCTAAGATCATCTTCAACATGCCTAACAACAAGGCAGCTGGCGAGCCGTGCTACAACCTCGACGTTAAGACATCTCACTTCCGTCTCTACGCTCAGGAGGAGGGCAAGGAGCCGATGCTCATGGGTACAACAACCTCTTGGGCTGGTCTCTACTACTCAATCCCGACTACTAAGGCAAACGCAAAGGTACGCCTCGGTGTTTCTGCCGTAGCTCTCGACCACAAGACAGAGTCTGAAATCGCTTGGAGCAACTACATGGAGCCTGCTGCATACGTTTACAACGACGATATCCAGAGCAACAAGAAGACTATCAAGCCGAACGAGGAGTTCACACTCAGCTACATCGACCCTGAGCACCCGGCTGCTAAGTGGGAGATCGTTAAGGACGGCGCAGTAGTTAAGAGCGGCGAAGGCAACTCTTGGACAGTAAAACTTCCTGAGACTGGTAGCTACGACCTCAAGGTTACTGGCAACGAGTACGGTGAGGATGGCGCAGCTAAGGAGACAACACGTACATTCGCATCTTACATCCAGATCACTGGCGAGGGCACAGGTGCTCTGCCTGAGATCTACACTCTCACAGCTAACGGTAGCGATGAGGAAGTTTCTCTCAAGACCGGCGAGAGCGTTAAGATGGCTTACACAGGCCGTGCTGCTGACGGTGCAGGCTCACAGGGTCTCGACCTGAAGGAGACACGCTTCGGTGTTGCTGCTGCTGATCTCGGTCTCGTAGGCAAGAAGTCGTTCTCTATCTCATTCTGGTTGAAGATTAACAGCCTCAAGGAAGGAAAGTCGGCTACTCTCTTCAATGTTTACAACAAGCAGGATGGTTGGCCTAAGACCGACTGGGGTTGGAACTGGTCACAGATCAGCCCAGATGGCAGCTTTGATGGTATCACATTCCGTGGTTCAGACGCTACATCTAACAAGGAGCTCCAGTACAAGTACGGTAACACCAAGTTCCCTGTAGGCAACTGGGTACACGTTACAATGTCGTTCGATTACAATACAGCGGGTCAGTTGCGTGCCGACATGTTCTTGGATGGTGTTAAGCAGACAGTAACAGAATGGAAGCGTTTGCAGGGTGGAAATCCTGTATTCGGTCCTGCTACATATGAGCCAACATACCAGGGCGATGTTTACAGCATCACAAACGGTATGTACCTCTGCATCGGTGGTCCGCTCTTCGACCGTTACGGTCTTGACGGTGTAATCGACAACGTAGTAGTTTGGGACAAGGTGGCTACCGCAGCTGACGTTAAGGCTGCTATGGGCGACCTCAACGCTAACAACCTCCCTGAGGGCGTTATGGCATTCTGGGACTTCGAGAAGAAGGCAACAGATAACTACTTCACATCTGCTGGTACAAAGGCTGTGAAGGGTGGTATGCAGGATATGGTAGCAGGTGGCAGCGAGGGTCAGGCTACTCTCCAGTGGATTGAGCCGACTTACATCGCAGGTTCACCGTTCGTATCTGGCGAGACATACAAGGTAGAGACCAAGCCGTCTTGGACTTCAAAGAACGCTACATTCGCTGACATTACTGGTAACGGCGAGGCAGGTTCTGCAAACGTTTCGTTCCGCACGGGTGGCGACTATGACGTAACTCTTACACTTGCTAACGCTCTTGGTAAGGCTGAGAAGACATTCTCTGTAATCAAGGTTGAGTTTGCTTATCCTACTGGCGTTGAGGCTGTAGAGGGCGCAGAGATGAAGGCTTACACAGTAGGCGAGGACGCAATCGTAGAGTTCGCTGAGGCTGGCGCATACGAGGTTAGCGTTTACACAACAGCTGGTGAGCAGGTTGCTCGCAAGGCTGCTCAGCTCAACGCTGGCAACGTGGTTAACGTACACCTTGCTAAGGCAGGCATCTACGTGCTTAATGTGAAGAAGGACGGCAAGACCGTTCGCACTGTGAAACTTATTCGTAAGTAAAATAAATCTATAAGTTGACGAGTAAACGAGTAAATATATAGACGAGTGAACGAGTTGACAAGCAGACAAGCTGATTATATACCTTATATTATATATAGGTGTGCAAAAAGCTCGTTTGCTCGTCCACTCGTCCACTTGTATAAAAACATAGCATACTTGTATACTCGTCAATTTTGCGCTTTTAAATACCTAATCAACAAAACAATATCTAAATGAACAACAAAAAGACAACACTCCTCGCATCCATGCTTCTGTGTGGCTGCGTGTTCGGTTACGCTCAGCGTACTCCGACTCATCCGTTAGACATCCAGGACAAGGGCGACCAGTACCTCCTCGAGAACATCTGGAACTGGGAAGCTGGCACACCTCCGCGCGAGGTGAGCGAAATGGACGACCAGTTCTACATCTCACGCGTTCGCCCATTGCCGCGCATCGCTGAGGCTGACGACTATCAGGCAGAGGTTAGCCTGCAGGCTAAGCCGGGTCGTAAGATGTGTCTCTGGACTCCGCTCGACGACCCAACTTCTTCTTGGAAGGCTCTTCCTCGCTATTGCTTCGAGGGCGACAACTTCTCAATGTGGTCATACATTAACATTCACGGCAACTGGACAGCACCTTGGTTCCGCGTAACTGGCGGTCTGTCTGACGTTGCTCACAAGAATGGTGTAGCGGTAGGCTGCGTTGCTTCAATTCCTTGGTCTGCTCGTGTTAACTTGACTGCAGCCAGCGGTTGGGGCAAGACCTTCGGCGAGCTGACAAAGAAAAACGCTGACGGCACATATGCAAACGTAGAACGTTTCGTTAAGATCCTCAAGTACTACGGCATCGATGGTGTTGGTGTGAACTCTGAGTTCAATGCTAATGCTGCTACAATGAAGCAGATCCAGGGCTTCTTCGCTGCGTGCCATAAGGAGGCAGAGAAGATAGGTTGGAAGTTCCAGCTCCACTGGTATGACGGTACCAACGACTACGGTGGCATCTCATTCGATAATGGTCTCGGTGCTCACAACAAGAATCAGTTCGGTGATAAGGACAACATCGTTACCGACATGATGTTCTCTAACTACAACACTGGTAACGGTACGCTCAAGAACACTGCAGAATATGCTAAGAGCCTTGGTCGCGACCCGTACGACTACTACAAGGGCTTCGATATCCAGGGTCGTGCGCTCCACTCTTCAAGCTCTAACTGGAACGACCTCAACGACGTAGAGGCTTCAGTAGGCTTCTGGGGTGCTCACTCACAGGGTCTTATCCACCAGAGCGCTACCGACTACGGTACATCTGACGTGGCTATCCAGCAGGCTTACCTCGACAAGCAGGAGATGGTGTTCAGCGGTGGCAACCGCAACCCGGCTAACACTCCTGACATCCTCGGATGGAGCGACGTCGTAACACTCGCTAATGGTAGCCTCAAGGGCAAGTTCCACGGTGTAGCAAGCTACGTAACAGCTAAGTCTACTATCCAGCAGGTTCCGTTCGTAACACGCTTCAACCTCGGTAACGGTCTTACATTCAAGAACGAGGGTGAGGTAACGTTCAACCACAAGTGGCACAACATCGCTACTCAGGACTACATGCCGACATGGCGTTGGTGGATCGTTGACGGCAACGAGAGCGCAAAGAGCGCAGACCTCGCTCAGGCAGAGCTGACATGGGACGACGCTTACTGGGGTGGCTCTTGCCTCCGCCTGAAGGGTCAGACAACAACATCTCGTGTAAAGCTCTTCAAGACCTTGCTCAAGACAGAGCCTTCATACAACATCTCTCTTACATATAAGATGAGCAATGAGCTCGACACACACGCTAAGTTGTTCGTAGCTCTCAAGGGCAAGCTCACAGAGTACAAGGAGATTGACATTCCTGCAGCTGAGAAGTTCGGTCAGTGGACAACATTCACCACTACTCTCGACAAGCTCGGTCTGAAGTCGGGCGACGAGATCGCAATGATCGGTATCCGTCTCGACAATACTGCTAAGGACTACAACATGCTCGTTGGTGAGCTCGCAGTTCGCAACCCGCAGCAGACATTCGCTCCGGTTGCTCCGAAGATTAAGGATATTGATGTTCTCCGCGGTAAGGACAAGACTTGCGACTTCAAGATCCGCTACGCTGCTAAGGAAGAGACCGGCGGCGTTAAGACATACAACGACGAGGTAGATACATGGTACTACGAGATCTGGTTCCAGCAGAAGGGCGAGAAGGAGCAGTACCTCACAGCTACAACATCATGGGCAGCTTACGTAATCGACGCTCCGATGGTAGCCGACCTCGAGAAGCGCGACTGCCGCTTCGGTGTACGCGCCGTTTCTCCTGACGGTCTGCAGAAGAGCGAAATCTCTTGGAGCAACTATCAGGAAGTAGCATACGACACACCGTCTACAGAGGTAGCTATCGACCGTCAGGTTATCAAGCCGAACGAGCAGTTCAAGGTTTACTACGAGGATCAGTTCGCACCGAACGCTCAGTCGTTCCGTCTGCTCAATGCACAGACAGGTGCTCAGGTAGGCGAGAAGTACTCAAATTGCAACCAGTTCACAACTTCTGTACCAGAGGTTGGCGTTTACGACCTTGAGGTTGTTGATGCAGAGGGCAAGACAGAGACATTCCGCGGCAAGGTTATCATCTCTCCGGAGAAGACAGGTGCTGTGCCAGTTGTAGAGACTGTAACTGCTGACAAGCAGACAGCTGAGACAAACGAGGAAATCAAGCTCAACTACACATCTCGCGACGGTGAGGGTAAGGTATCTCGCGGTCTTGTTGTAAAGGACCCGAACATGCTCTTGATTCCGGCAGATGTAACACTCGACGGTGGCAATAACACAAGCATGGCTTACTCTTACGCTCTCTGGGTTAAGGTAGACAGCTATGCTCACGACAAGCAGGGTACAAACCTCATCCAGAAGAACACTATCTCAGACAAGTGGCCTCACAACAACTGGGGTGACCTCTGGGTACAGGTTCGTCCGCAGATCAACGCTGGCGAGCACGGCTGCAACAGCAACCACCTTGCAAACGAGGTATCGTTCAACACCTTCGGCTGGACAGCTCACGACAACCCGAGAGAGTCGATGATGTCAACAGGTTACGCACTCAACCCGGGTGTTTGGAACCACATCGTTGTTACTCAGGCTTCTGACAAGCAGCAGAAGATCTACTTCAACGGCAAGTGCGTAGCAGGTCCTAACAACTTCTCTTCATCTTCACTGCGTGAGAACAGCTCTGACTCTCGTATCAATACCTCTGAGCACGCTAACGTGTTCATCGGTGGTGGCGGTGTTTACAAGGCAGGTCTGAACGCTACTATCGACGAGGTTCAGGTTTGGAACAAGCCTCTTACCGATGCTGAGGTAGTTCGCGCAATGCAGGGCTATGCAGCCAACGAGATTCCTGAGGGACTCATGGGTTACTACACCTTCGAGGAGATGGACAAGAGCGACTCTACATTCGTTAACCTTGGTAAGGCAGGTGCTCAGTACAAGGCAAGAATGGTTGTGATGAACGGCTCTGGCGGTGAGAATACTTCTACAGCATCTTACAAGACAGTAGGTGCAAACAACGAGGTAACAGGCTATCCTGGCATTGAGGGTACACTCGAGGTTAAGACTTCACACACATGGCAGCTCAACGGCGGTCGCATCTCTTCTGAGGACGACAAGGCAGCCGTTGTGACATTCGCTCGTCCGGGCGAGTATGAGGCAGGCGTTAAGCTCACCAACTTCTGGGGCGAGTCTGAGAAGGCACTTGAGAACGTACTCGTTATCACAGGCGTAGACGCAATCAACGATGTTAAGGACGCAGCAGGCTTCTCTGTTTATCCTAACCCGTTCGTAGAGAGCGTAAACCTCCGCTTCTCTGAGGGCGGCTTCTACACTATCAACATCGTAAGTGCAGCTGGTGCGGTGCTCCAGAGCAACGACTTCCGTGCTGATGCCGGCGAGACAGTGAACGTAGCTGTTCAGGGTGGTAAGGGCATGTACATCGTACAGGTGCTCAAGGAAGGCAAGCCGTTCAAGGCTCTCAACGTAATCAAGAAGTAATAACAAAGAATAGCGAACCGGCGGGCAGCGCCGCTGCCCTGCCGGTTCCAACTATATTCATTTATTAAAAAACAAACAATGAACAACAAATCAAACGAGAAAGGCAACATGGTGCTGAAAGCAGCCTTTGCGATGCTCGCAGCAGGTCTGCCTATGCAGTATGCTTCGGCTAATGGCAACGCAGCTCCTAATGCTTTGACACAGGCTCAGGGCGCTGTCGTTCAGGGTACTGTTAAGGATGGTACTGGCGAACCGCTCATCGGCGTTAGCGTCGTAGTGAAGGGTGCCACTGGTCTTGGTGTAGTTACAGACATTGACGGTAACTACCGAATCGACGTTAAGGACAAGAACGCTGTCTTGGTGTTCTCTTATATCGGCTACACTCCGCAGGAAGTAAAGGTAGGCGGTCGTGCCAGCGTTGACGTTATCATGAAGGACGAAAGCTCTGTGCTCAAGGAGGTTGTAGTTACCGCCATGGGTATCAAGCGTAAGGAGTCGTCACTTACTTACTCTACACAGCAGGTTAAGGCTTCTGACCTCAACCGTGTACAGGACCCGAACGTTGCAAACTCTCTCGAGGGTAAGGTATCTGGTGTAACCATCACACCGTCAGCAGGTGGTGCAGGTGGTGCTTCTAAGATCATCCTCCGTGGTAACAAGTCAATTCTCGGTTCTTCTACTCCGCTTATCGTTGTCGACGGTGTTCCTATGAACAACTCACAGCGCGGCCAGGTAGGTTCAGGTGCAAACATGCTTACAACAGGCGTATCTGAGGGTAGCGACGCTCTCTCAATGATCAACCCTGACGATATCGAGTCAATCAACGTGCTGAAGGGTGCCAACGCTGCCGCTCTTTACGGTTCTGAGGCTGCCAACGGTGTCCTCATGATCACCACAAAGAAGGGTCGCGAGGGTAAGGTTGGCGTTAACTTCTCTTCTAACGTTACATTCGACACTCCGCTCACAACTCCGAAAATCCAGAACGTTTACGGTGCTGCCATCGACGAGAACGCTCACACAATGAGCATCAGCAGCTGGGGCAATAAGGTATCTTCACGTACCAACGACCAGCTCATCATCCAGACTCCGATGTACGGTGAGCACTTCGGCGCTACAATGAACGACGTACACTTGCGCAACAGTGCAAAGGACGACGTTGCCGACTTCTTCAAGACCGGTGTGACAACCAACAACTCTATCGCCCTTTCAGGTGGTACAGACAAGATGAGCAGCTACTTCTCTTATGGTAACTCTCATGCTAACGGTATGATTGACAACAACTCATACAACCGTCACACTTTCTCTTTCCGTCAGAGCTTCAAGTTCTACGACCGCGCTTCTATCGACGTGTCGATGAACTACATCCAGACAAAGACAAAGAACCGTCCTGGTGGTGGTATCACAATGAACCCGATCTACCACTTGTACATGATGCCGCGTAATATCGATCTCGGCTACTATCGCGACAACTACCGCGTTAACAACGCTTCTTGGCTCACAGGCTACCAGACATACTTCAAGCGTGAGGGTAGCAACTATACAAAGGTTAAGGAGCAGGGCACAGTAACTGGTCAGCCGATGCAGAACTGGGCATTCTCAGCTCAGGGCCAGAACAACCCGTACTGGCTTATCAACCAGAACTCAAGCGTAGCTAAGGAAGACCGCTTCTTCGGTAACATCACTGGTTCACTCGACATCTACGACGGTCTCTCTTTCCAGGCTCGTTTGGGTATGGACTTCACAAAGTATGAGAGCGAGTCGAAGCGTTATGCTACAACATGGCTCCCTGCTTCTATGGAAGACCTGGGTCGCTACTGGTGGAGCTACTCTAAGACAACCGACCTCTACACCGACTTCATGCTTAACTACAACAAGACATTCGGTGATTGGGACGTATCTGCAACAGCAGGTTACGTAGGTCATATCCGTAAGTCGTTCGGTCATGGCAATGACGTAACAGCTACATATTACTATGGCGACCGCGAGCACATCTCTACAATGGCTAACTACTTCTCTACAGCAGCCGGTGGCCCGGGCGCTACATCTCCGAGCCAGAGCTCAGACTGGAACAAGGGTGCTGTTGTAACAGGTCAGATTGGTTGGAAGGAGACAGTTTACTTGGATGGTTCATACCGTCGCGACTGGTACCGTGCCTTCCGTCAGTTCAAGGACCGTGGTACGCCTGAGGATTACGGTTACTTCGGCTTCGGTGCGAACGCTATCGTAAGTAACCTCGTTAAGCTCCCAGAGTGGTTCAACTACTTGAAGTACCGCGCTTCTTACTCAGAGGTAGGTAACTCTATCCCGGGTATCGTTTACGCCGGTGCTACACGCAACTTCGAGACAGGTGCGTTGGTTCCGTCTTCATGGGCTACCTTCAAGAATCCGCGTCCTGAGAAGACAGCTTCTTTCGAGACCGGTATCGAGGCATTGTTCCTCAACAACCGCTTGAGCTTCGACTTGACATACTACAACTCTACCATGTCTAACCTCTACCTCGTTGGTACCAACGCTTCCGGCAAGTCTATCCCGATGAACTCTGCCAAGATCCGCAACCAGGGTATTGAGGCTACTGTAGGCTACGACTTCAAGTTCGGCCAGCTCCGTTGGAAGACATCTTACAACCTCTCTTACAACGACAACAAGATCCTCCGTACAGCTTACGACGAGGAGACAGGCAAAGAGAATGTCATCGCTACATACGTAGGCGGTGTACAGGTGCTCTACAAGGAAGGCGGCTCAATGGGCGACATGTACGTAACAGACATCAAGCGCGACGAGAACGGTCACTACGTTCTTAACGCTAAGGGTGGTTTGTCAATGGAGACAGAGTCGAGCAAGACATACGGCAAGTTCGTAGGCAACCAGAACGCTAAGTGGCAGATGGGTTGGTCTAACAGCTTCACATGGAAGGACCTCACACTCTCGTTCCTCATCAATGGTCGTATCGGTGGCAAGGTGCTCTCTATGACAGAGTCGTTCCTCGACGGTGCAGGCTTGTCACAGCGCACAGCTGACGCTCGCCTCTACGCTGAGAAGAACAACATCTACGCTGACGCTATCTATGGCAACAACATCCTCGGTATCCGTCTTGACGATGGTTCAGGTCGTATCGTTCCTATCGAGTCTTACTACAACTCAGTTGGTGGTGTAACTCCTCAGGACATCGAGCGTTACCTCTACAGCGGTACCAACTTCCGTCTGCGTGAGCTCTCTCTCGGTTATACATTCCGCAACCTCTTCGGTCAGAACAAGAACCTGAGCCTCTCGTTCATCGCTCGCAACTTGTTCTTCCTCTACAAGGACGCTCCGGTTGACCCAGACGTATCGCTCTCTACAGGCACAGGTCTCGGCGCATTCGAGGTATTCAATATGCCGTCGTCACGTTCGTTCGGCTTCTCATTGAATGTAAACTTCTAAACCAATTCAAAAAAGTAAAAAAGAATTATGAAAAATTCAAAGATATTTGTTTACGCTGCGCTTGCGCTCTCTGCCTTCGGTATGCAGTCGTGTCTCGACTACGACACCCCGGGTGACGAGTTCAACGCAAACCAGACCATCGTGCCTCCAGTGGTCAGCTCGGGTAAAGCAGATGTCATCGACTACAAGAAGGTGATTTCTGACGAGGGTGTTGCAGAGGCTATCATGGCACTTGACGATAACATCCGTACTGCTCAGACCGGTGTTTATGGTATCCGTGGCGGTAAGGACGGTGGTGCTCCTGTGGCACACGCTTACCAGTTCTGCTACTCGCTCGGTCCTGACAACTACGTACAGTACTTCTGTGTACCTCACTACGACTTCCCGTACTCTAACTTCACATTGCGTTCTACATACGACATGTGTAAGGGCTCTATCGGTGGTCCTGGCAGCGGTTTCGCTTCAGCTAAGCTCTACATCGCTCCGCTGTTGAACACAGAGAAGATTGACTCAGTTCCTGAGTTGAAGGCTATCTTCCTCACACTCTTCAACTACTCGGCTATCGAGAACGCCGACCTCTTCGGTCCGATGCCTTATGAGGAGTTCAAGGCTCTGCGCGACAAGTCGCCGTTCAAGTATAACGACGTACGTACTATCTACTATGGTGTTAAGAAGAACCTCGACGACGCTGTTGCATGTCTTAAGTACTATAAGGACAACCGTTCTGAGGCTTACAAGCAGGAGCTGGCTAACGTAATGTACAGCTACCTCACTATCGTTAACGAGCCGTATTCAAAGACTTGGCAGGATATGGAGCCGTGGATCCGCTTCGCCAACTCGCTCAAGCTGCGTATGGCTATCCACATGAGTGGTATCGAGCCTGAGACAGCTAAGACTTGGGCAGAGGAAGCAGTTCGCGACGGTGTCATCACCGACGTTGACAATGAGGTTGCCATCTATCCGGCATTCTCTGGCAAGGACCACCCGCTGGTTGAGATCACAGGCTGGAGCGACGCCGTTATGGGTGCTTCGTTCCTTAACCTGCTTGAGAACCTCGACCACCCGTACATGAAGTATCTCTTCACAAAGAACAGCGTAGGTCTTGCTAAGTCTCCGCAGGCTGTAGAGGGTTCTTCTTGCCCGGCTACTACACCGATGAACTCTGTATACGTAGGTATGCGTGACGGTGTAGCTCCTGGTGAGGGTCAGGCAGCAGCCAACAACCCGTACTGTGGCTACTCTATGCTCGACAAGGCATACTTGGCACAGACTCAGGCTCCTCTCTTCCTCATGAAGTGTTCTGAGGTTTACTTCCTCCTCGCTGAGGGCGCTCTCCGCGGCTGGAACATGGGCGGTACAGCTAAGCAGTTCTACGAGCAGGGCATCCGCTACGCTTCTCTCGAGAGCCGTTCGTTCACGGGCAACAAGTACAACCAACTGGTTGACGAATACCTCAACGTTGAGGCTCCGAAGGGCATTGCATACGTAGACCCACAGGGTCTTACACCTGATATGCCGAGCGTAACAAAGATTGGTGTTAAGTGGAACGATGGCGATTCTCCTGAGGTTAAGCTCGAGAAGATCATCACTCAGAAGTACATCGCTTCTTTCCCGTACAGCTACGAGTCATGGGTTGACCTTCGTCGTGTAGGCTATCCTAAGCTCTTCCCGATCCTCGGTGTAGCAGACAGCGACGGCACAATCGGCGCTGGCGATTCTAAGGTACAGACAAAGGAGAACATCATGCGTCGTATTCCTTGGGCTTCTGACGATCCTCAGACTAAGGCTGATATTGAGGAGACTGGTCTCCCAGCACTCGGCGAGGGTGCTTCGGATACTCAGGGTCAGCACCTCTGGTGGGATAACGGAGCTTCTAACTTCTAATCCGCACGTTTAGATTTGTATATATAAAAATGGCAGGACTCCGATTTCGGAGCCCTGCCTTTTTTGTCTTAAATTGGGCCTAATCCCAAATTTATATATGATTTTTGGGATTACAATCCCAAATTTCCATATAACTTTTGGGATTAGAGCATTTTTTTTGTGTATCTTTGCAAGTGTAATATAATATTAATGTTATGATATCAAGACTATTGCAGAAGACAATTGAATCGCGTTTGTTTGCAGGAAAGGCAATTATCGTGATAGGAGCGCGTCAAGTAGGCAAGAGTACGTTGTTCAAGCTTATTCTTGAAAAACAAGACTATAAGGCATTGCAGCTTAATTGTGATGAGCCAGAGGTGAGGGATATGCTTAGCAATATAAACACTGCAGAGCTACGACTTCTTATAGCCGACAATCGTATAGTTGTTATTGATGAGGCGCAGCGAGTGGAGAATATAGGTATGACATTGAAACTTATTACCGACAACTTCCCTGATGTGCAGTTGCTTGTGACAGGTTCTTCTTCTTTTGAATTGCAGGACAAGCTCAATGAGCCGCTTACTGGTCGTAAGTATGAGTATCATCTTTATCCAATCTCCACTGCCGAGTTGATGGCAAGTAATGGTCTTCTCGGTGTGAAGCAGACCCTTGAGCAGCGCCTCGTCTACGGCTCTTACCCCGATATATTGAACCATGCCGATGATGCAAAAGAACTGCTTATGAACCTCGCTGGCAGTTATCTATATAAAGACTTGTTGACGCTCGAGAGCGTACGCCGTCCCGTTCTGCTCGGCAAGTTGCTTACTGCTCTTGCCTTGCAGGTGTGCAGTGAAGTGTCGTATAATGAACTTGCGCAGACCGTTGGTACAGACAATAAGACTATAGAGAAGTATATAGATCTTTTGGAGAAATGCTACATAGTGTTCCGGCTTAATGGCTTTAATCGCAATCTGCGTACAGAATTGAAGAAGAGCAAGAAAATCTACTTCTTTGACAATGGCATACGTAACGCTATTCTCCAGAACTTTGCACCTCTCTCGCTTCGCCAGGATGCAGGTGCGCTATGGGAGAATTTCATTATCAGCGAGCGTATAAAGCGCAACCACTATTCGGGTCGTTACGTCAATAGTTATTTCTGGCGAACCACCCAACAGCAAGAAATAGACTATGTGGAGGAGTGTGACGGACAGTTTAGTATTTTCGAGATGAAGTGGAATCCACGTCGTGCCAATACTCAATTTCCTTCTTCGTTCCTAACAGCGTATGATGTGAAGGAAAAGGCTGTGGTGACTCCCGAGAACTGGATAGAATGGGTTGTATAAGGCGCTGCAAGGCTATAAATAAAATCGAGTAGACGAAAAAATCTACCATATCTTCCAGCCGGCGTGCAACGTGCTGCGTATCAGCGAAGTAATGGCTGGAAGATATCTGAATAATAGGGGTATCTTCCAGCCTATCTTCCAGCTTATCTTCCATCCGTTTCTCGGCATTTTGACGTAGCGTGGCAATCTTGTTGCAGTAGCGTGGCAATCTTTAGGGGGTGCAGTGGTCTCCACTGCACCAGCCAAGCAGCACACAGCGTCCTCCCACAGAATGCACCGAACCCACAGAAGTTTAGGGGGCGCAGAGGTCTCCCACAGATTGCACAGAGGCATACAGATATTTCTTGCTGAGATATTTTCCCACAGATTGCACAGAACACGCAGAACTTTAGGACACCCTCCTAAGTGTGTTCTGTGGGAAGACACGCTGCTTGGTTGGTGCAGCTGGGGACAGCTGCACCCCCTAAAGGTTATTGTAAGTTCTTTACTTCTTCTATTGGCAAGCCTGAGCCTTGAGCGACCTGCTCGATGGTTAATCCCATTGCAAGAAGATTTCTTGCAATAGTTTTCTTTTCCTCCGCACGTCCTTCCGCACGTCCTTCCGCACGTCCTTCCGCACGTCCTTCCGCATGTCCTTCTGCATGGCCTTTCTCTCTTGCCTCACGTTCAGCAGCTGCCATGCACGCCATATTGTCGCGCACAACCCAGAGGCTATTCTCGTACGCCTCCCACTCCTTCTTAGTTAGGCGGTGGCTGTCGGCATAGTCCTCAAGCTGTTTGAATATCTCTTTTTGTGCCGTGAACGGCATTCTGCTTAATGCTTCCATATGCTTCAATACGTAAATCCATTTCTCAAAATCTGTAACACATTCCTCCGCTTTGTTCTTAAAGAGCGGAAGCGCCAAGTAGATAAAGCGGATCTTGTTGGATACCTGCATCTTCGTGTCTTTGTCCGCCAATACGATGTCCGTACGGAATTTCGACACCTCATCCGTACGCGGCATGTAGTTCATAAAACATATTGTGTAAACAGGCAGGAACTTGTAGGCGTCTTCGCTTTCTGCGCGACCCTTGTCTACCTGGTCAAGGATGCTACGGCATGTGTAGCAGATGGTGCGGTCAAGGAAGTTCGGTTGCCATCGGTTCTGCATCTCTACGATAAAGCGTTCGCCGGTGTCCGTCTCGCAGTAGACATCGTAGATAATGCCGCGCTGGTCTTTCGTTGGCGGCAGCAGTTCCTTGTCGCGGAACGTGAGGTCTTTGACATGCAGCTCGTCTACGAGCAGGTCGTTGAGGAAACTTATCAGCAACGGCTTACTGAACTCCTGTCCAAACAGTCGTTTGAAGCCCCAGTCGGTGAACGGATTGATGTATTTGCCCATAGTCCTATGTATTGTTTACATTGCAAATATACAACGAAACTTCGTAACGACAAAGAAATCGATACTCTTTTTGCAATCTCAGGGGGTGCAGTGGTCTCCACTGCACCAACCAAGCAGCGCACGCACCCTAACCTTCTGTGTGCATCTGTGCAATCTGTGGGAGGACACTCGCAGTTCGGTTGGTGCAGCTGGGGACAGCTGCACCCCCTGAAAGAACACTCGCAGTTCGGTTGGTGCAGCTGGGGACAGCTGCACCCCCTGAGGGAATACTGGTTACCGCGAACAGGAAATGCTGTTACCGCGTGCCTAAACTGTTGTTACCGCAATGCTGTAAAGGCGTTACCGCGCTGTGGTAATAGTGGTTTCTATAGTTTCTTTACGTTAAAAAAGCATTAAAAAGAAGTGCGGTTTCCATTTTTTTATTAACTTTGCAGAAGATAAGCTGCACCTCAGCATAATATTCAAGCAAACTTGATATTCTGCATGCGGTTTGCATTAACTTTGCAGAAGATAAGCTGCACCTCAGCATAATATTCAAGCAAGCTTGATATTCTGCATGCGGTTATCTTATCAACGTAAATCTATGAGTTATCAAATTATAACTAACTAACGGTAAGAATTTTCTAATTAATTAACTAACTAAAACAAATTTACAAAAGCATGAAGAAAAAAGTACTTCTGTCTACGCTTGCTATGGCTGCGTTCATGTCAGCTATGCCGAGTGTAAACGCTTTTGCTGCTGATGATAGCAAAGCAAACGCAGTTTACGACTTCAGCGGTTTCAACGACGTGAACCTCATCAACCTGTTCTATCAGGCTTATCAGGACGGTCGCAAGTATCCTACCGCTGCCGAGTTCGCTGCTGCAGGTATCCAGCAGAGCGACATCGCGTTCATCCGTTCGCACGTTCGCAACAAGGGCATCATCGACCGCTCAAGCCGTCTTATCAAGGACACCTACGAGAAGCGCAACCTTTGGATGAATATCCCGATGGGTCAGGGTAAGGACGGTGATGTAGGTCACCCGTCAACCAACTTCGACTACGACGTGTTCTCAATGTGGAACTACACCAACCTCTTCGGTGCTTGGAACCACGGATTCTTCTCTGCTCCTGCTTCATGGACCGACGCTGCTCACAAGAACGGTACCAACATGTTCTCTGGTATCAAGTTCTTCGACACAACTGGCGGCCGTCCTGACGGCGCTGGCAGCTGGATTCAGTATTGTACATCAAAGGACGAGAAAGGCAACTTCAAGTATGTAGACGCTATCATCAACTGCTTGATGTACTTCGGTTTCGACGGTATCAACTACAACTGGGAGGATGCAGGCTACAACAAGACAGATATCGTTAACTTCCACCGCGCTCTTTGGGCAAAGGCAAAGGAGAACGGTTTCGACAACTACCGCAGCGGTATCTACACAAGCCAGAGCTCTATCGCAAGCACATTGCAGGCAAAGTGGCTGCTTGGCGACAAGGAAGGCCGCACACACGACTTGATGCTCAACTATTCGAGCGGCGACTTCTCTTATCAGCTCAGCAACTCTGCTAAGGTGGCTATCGACGCTACCGGTTCTACAGAAGGTATCTACGCCGGTGCGTGGATTGTAACCATGAACCTCGGCTGGAACCGTCTTAACAGCGACGAGTATGCAAAACAGATGAACATCTGCCTCTGGGGCGAGCACGCTTCAAGCCGTATCTGGTCTTACACCACTGGTGCTGACTCTTACGACCGTCAGGCTAACTACCAGTACATGCAGGAGCGCATGATGTCGGGTGGTAACCGTAACCCGCTCGAGCGTCCGGCTGTAAGCAATACGGGCAACTATTGGGAAGTGACAGCCACTTCCGGCAACAAGCCGCTGCAGACCTACGCAGGTCTGGCAACATGGATTCCGGAGCGTTCTTCAATCTTCGGCAATCTGCCGTTCGCTACCAACTTCAACCTCGGTAACGGCGACCGCTACGCTTACAAGGGAAAGAAGACAGCAGGCGCTTGGTACAACATGGCTACACAGGACATCGTCCCGACATACCGCTGGCTCGTTGTTAAGCCGGGCACAGAGGAGGTTAGCAAGGATATCGACGCTACATTCTCGCTCGCTGACCAGTACATCGGCGGTACCAGCCTCCTGCTCACAGGTAAGGCTACAGCTGCCGGCACAGACGTAGTGCTCTACAAGACAGACCTCAACGTGTCTGCAGGCAACCCATACGCTAAGATCGCCGTTAAGAACGGCAAGGAAGGCTCAAACGCTTCTTCTCTCTACGTAATCGTTCAGAAGGCTGACGGCTCATGGGTAGAGACTCCGGTAGGCAACATCACCGGTGCTAACTGGCAGGAGGTGAAGGTGGCTCTCAATGGCGTTTCTAAGAGTGACGTCATCAAGCACATCGGTCTGCGCGTTAAGGGTAGCGACGACGCTTACAAGATGTACGTAGGCAAGCTCGAGATCAACGACGACGTTAAGACTGCGCCGGCTGCAATCAAGGATCTCAACGTAGAGGTTAAGAACGAGTACAAGACACAGCTCTCTGCCAAGATCTACTGGAACGTGGACGCACAGGCACAGAAGCGTGCAGCTTGGGATCTCGTTTACAACGACGAGGCTAACATCGACCACTTCGAGATTCTCTACAAGAACGGCGAGAACGGCAAGGTTTCTGAAATCGGCCGCACCACAACATGGTCTACATTCATCGGCGACATCCAGTTCGAGGAGAACGCAGAGCCGTACATCGGCGTACGCTCGGCATCTACCGACCTGAAGAGCTACTCAGAGGTTAAGTGGGTTAAGGTAACACGCGGCGACTTAGCTTCGTTGCCAGAGGTACCTGTTGTCGACTATCCTGAGAGCAAGATGAACCCGGCTTGCGACGGCGCAGCTACAGCACGCCAGCAGCGCTACGTAACCGACGTTACAACAACTGGCGCTGACCAGAACCTCGACTACCACACAGACCACCCGGTAGCTGACGGCTCACAGTACGACGACCAGACAGCTCTCGTGCTCAAGGTTAAGCAGGGTCAGAAGGTGAATATGAACATCAAGTGTGCTGACTTCTCTGACGGTCTGAAGTATTGCTTCGCAGGTGGTTGGATAGACCTCAACGGCGACAAGCAGTTCAACTCAGCTAAGATTCAGGATGACCCGAAGAATGGCGAGATGCTCTTCTTCGCAGGCAAGCTCCGTGCAGCTACTCCTGAGTTCCAGACAACCGGTGTAAACTGCGAGTTCACCGTTCCTGAGGACGCAAAGCCAGGTAAGAGCCGTTTGCGTATCGTATTCTCTGACGCATGGTTCCAAGGCGACTTCCTCCCGTCAGGTCTCCACAACAAGGGCTTCTCTATGGACTTCGGCGTAGAAATCACTGGCGACAACCCGGGCCGCGGCGCAGGTGTTGACATCCACGACCAGGGCGTAGCTGACGAGCCGGAGATGCTTGGTGGCACAGTTGACGCTATCAACTCTGCAAGCCAGGGCGTTTCTAAGGTAGAGGCAGTTGACGGCAAGTTTAACTTCCAGAACGTAGAGAAGGCTTGGGTATACGATGCAAGCGGCGTACTCGTTAAGTACCTCGTTAACCCGACATCGTTCGACGCTCAGCAGCTCGCTTCAGGCGTTTACCTCGTGAAGATGCAGAACGGCAACATCATCCGTTCGCAGAAGCTCGTGAAGTAAAAGCCCCTCCCAACCCTCCCCGTCGGGGAGGGCTTGAGGATAGCTTGACCTCTTTGGCTTAGAAGGCTTGTTCAAAGTTCGGCAATGACTTAGAAAGCTTAAAGAGGCTTAGTTCGGCTTATACTCTAAATATTAAGAAAGGTGCAGTCCTGCTTGGGCTGCACCTTTTTTATTGTTTTGTTTGTTTTTTTCGCCACAAAAGTGTAGTTTTGCAGAATAAAATAACTCCCAAGCAAAAAGCAAAGACTATGAATAAAACAGTAATTCTAACGCTTACAGCAGCAGCCCTGCTGTCGACAACCGACGCTATGGCACAGTTGAAATATCCAGCAACGGCGAAGGACAACACCGTTGACGAGTACTTCGGAGAGAAGGTGGCAGACCCGTACCGCTGGTTGGAGAACGACACGAGCGCAGCCACGGCAGAGTGGGTGAGAGAGGAAAACCTCGTCAGCCGCAAGTATCTCGACAATATACCTATGCGCAAGGCGATTCTGAAGCGCCTGAAGGAAACCGTAAACTACGAGAAGCGCGGCATGGCATTCGAGCGCGGCGGCAAGTGGTACGCCTACCGCAACGACGGACTGCAGAACCAGTCGGTGCTCTACCAGATGGACCGCTACGATGCGCCCCTCAGCGAGTGGCGCGTGTGGCTCGACCCTAACACGCTGAGCACCGACGGCACGGTGGCACTGAAGAGCACCACGTTCTCTCACGACGGCAAGTATATGGCGTATGTCATCTCGCGCAACGGATCGGACTGGGAGGAGATATACGTGAAGGACGTGACGACGGGCAAGACGCTCGACGACCACATCGTGTGGGCGAAGTTCACGAAAGCCACATGGGTGGGCGACGGCTTCTACTACAGTGCGTACGACGCGCCCGAGAAAGGCAAGGAGACATCAGCCAAGAACTCCGTGCAGAAGATATACTACCACCGCATAGGTACGCCGCAGAGCGCCGACCGCCTGTTCTATCAGAACCCGTCGCAGCCGCTGCGCTTCTATGAGGTGAGCGTGAACAAGGAGGAGACCGTGATGTACCTCACCGAGGCGGGCATGGACAACGGCAACAACCTCTACGTGCGCGACATGACGCAGGCAGACGCACAGTTCATACAGATGTGCTCCGACTCGCGCTATATCTACTCGCCTGTGGAGACCGTCGGCAACCGTATGTACATACTCACCAACGCCGGCGCGCCGAAGTACCGACTCATGGTGGCAGACGTGAGCAATCCAGGCTACGCCGACTGGAAAGAGCTGGTGGGCGAGGGCGAGAGCGTGCTCGAGGACGTGACGTTCACCGCCGACAACTGCATGATACTGCAGTACGCCAAGGACAACTGCAACCGGCTTTACGTTTATGACACCGACGGCAACCGACTCAGTGAGATTGCGCTGCCCACGTTCGGCACCACATCCGTGAGCGGCGCACGCGGACAGAAGGAACTCTTCTACTCGTTCACGTCGTACACCACGCCGGGCGCCATCTACAGCTACGATATGACTACAGCGAAGAGCACGCTTGTGTCTACGCCGAAACTCTCGTTCCGCACACAGGACTACGTTACGGAGATGCTCTTCTACACCTCGAAGGACGGCACACGCGCTCCGCTCTTCATCACGCATAAGAAAGGTCTGAAGTTGAACGGCAAGAACCCACTGCTGCTCTACGGCTATGGCGGCTTCAACGTGACGTACAAGCCCTATTTCCTTTCAAGCATGATTCCGTTCATGGAGCGCGGCGGCGTATACGTTCACGCCGTGCTGCGCGGCGGTGGCGAGTATGGCGAGCAGTGGCACGTGGCAGGCACGAAGCTGCAGAAGCAGAACGTGTTCGACGACTTCATCTCGGCAGCCGAATACCTTATTAATAAAGGCTACACCTCAAAGAACTATCTCGCCATACAGGGCGGAAGCAACGGCGGACTCCTCGTCGGAGCCTGTATGACGCAGCGCCCCGACCTCTTCCGCGTCTGTCTGCCCGCAGTAGGCGTTATGGATATGCTGCGCTATCATAAGTTCACTATCGGCTGGAACTGGGCGCCCGACTACGGCACATCTGATGATTCGAAGGAGATGTTCGACTATCTGAAGGCTTACTCGCCGCTTCACACGCTGAAGCCCGGCGTGCATTATCCGGCTACGCTCGTCACCACAGCCGACCACGACGACCGCGTGGTGCCAGCCCATTCGTTCAAGTTCGCGGCACGCCTGCAGGAGTGTCAGGGTGGCACGGCTCCCGTGCTTATCAGCATCGGCGTGAACGCCGGACACGGCGGAGGCAAACCGCTGGCAAAGCGACTCGAAGAGACAGCCGACGCCATCAGCTTCACGCTGTGGAACATGGGCGTGAAGAAATAATCATGGAATAAGGCAAGAGAGAACTGCCTCACGGGGCATAAAGCAAAAACAAAGAGAAGAAGCAGAATATGGTACCACAGGAATATCAGAAGTTCTACCTGAAAGACGTGACGTTCGTCAATCTGATGATGCGTCGCATATACAATGTGCTCATCGTGGCAAACCCGTACGACGCGTTCATGCTCGAGGACGACGGACGCGTTGAGGAGAAGATATACAACGAGTATGTGGAGCTCGGTCTGCGCTATCCGCCTACGTTCACGCAGGTGAGCACCACGGAGGAGGCGCGCGAGGTGCTGCGCACCATGCATATCGACCTCGTAATCTGCATGCCGGGCAACGCCGACAACGACGCGTTCAGCGTGGCGCGCGACATAAAGGCGGAGTTTCCGCACATGCACTGCATAGTGCTCACGCCTTTCTCGCACGGCATTACGAAACGCATGGAGAACGAAGACCTCTCCATCTTCGACTATGTGTTCTGCTGGCTCGGCAATACCAATCTTATCCTCTCTATCATCAAGCTGATAGAGGACAAGATGAACCTCGAGCACGACATCAACGAGGGCGGCGTGCAGATGATTCTGCTCGTTGAGGACAGCATACGCTTCTACAGTTCGATACTGCCCAACCTCTACAACTACATACTGGCGCAGAGCAAGCGCTTCGCTACCGAGGCGCTCAACCGTCACTCGGCAACGCTGCGTATGCGCGGCAGACCGAAGGTGGTGTTGGCGCGCAACTACGAGGAGGCTATGGTGCTGTACGAGCGCTACTCGGACAATGTGCTCGGCGTGATAAGCGATGTGCGCTTCCCCATACACGGCGAGAAGGACAGCGAGGCGGGTTTGAAACTGATGCGCGAGATACGGCAGAACGACCCATATCTGCCGCTCATACTCGAGAGTTCGGAGTCGGAGAACCGCGCCAAGGCTGAGGCTGAAGGATTCCGCTTCGTCGACAAGAACTCTAAGAAGATGTCGCTCGACCTGCGAAAGATTCTGGAGGAGCATTTCGGCTTTGGCGACTTTATCTTCCGCGACCCGAAGACGAAAGCCGAGATAATGCGCATACACTCGCTGAAGGAACTGCAGGACAACATCTTCAAGATTCCAGACGACTCGATGCTCTACCACATCTCGCGCAACCACATGAGCCGCTGGCTCTCGGCGCGTGCCATCTTCCCCGTGTCGATGTTCCTGAAGACCGTGACGTGGGAGCGACTGAAGGATATCACAGCCCATCGCGAGATTATCTTCGACGCTATAGTGCAGTATCGCCACATGAAGAATATCGGCGTGGTGGCGGTGTTCGACCGCATGAAGTTCGATGCCTACTCCCACTTCGCACGCATCGGTGAAGGCTCGCTCGGCGGAAAGGGCAGAGGCTTGGCGTTCCTCGACAACATCATAAAGATGCACCCCGAGTTCAACTCGCTGGAGGGAGCGAAGGTGCAGATACCGCGCACCGTGGTGCTCTGCACCGACGTGTTCGACCAGTTCATGGAGCAGAACAACCTCTACCAGATTGCACTCAGCGACGCCTCGGACGACGACATACTGCGCCACTTCCTGCGTGCGCAGTTGCCCGACTCGCTCATAGCCGACTTCTTCACGTTCTTCGAAGCCGTGAAGAGTCCGATAGCCATACGCTCGTCGTCGCTGCTCGAAGACGCCCATTACCAGCCCTTCGCCGGCATCTACTCTACGTACATGATACCGTACCTCGACGACAAGTATGCCATGCTCGAGATGCTGGCGTGCGCCATCAAGGGCGTCTACGCTTCGGTCTATTATCGCGACTCGAAGGCTTACATGACAGCCACGAGCAACGTAATCGATCAGGAGAAGATGGCGGTGATACTGCAGGAAGTGGTGGGCAAGCAGTACGACGGACGCTACTACCCGAACATATCGGGCGTGCTGCGCTCGCTAAACTACTACCCCATAGGCGACGAGCGCGCAGAGGACGGCATCGCCTCGCTCGCGCTGGGCTTGGGCAAGTATATAGTGGACGGCGGACAGACGCTGCGCGTGTCGCCATACCATCCGCACCAGGTGCTGCAGACCTCAGAACTGGAGACGGCGCTGCGCGAGACACAGACGCGCTTCTACGCTCTCGACACGCGGCATGTGGGCAACGACTTCAAGGTGGACGACGGCTTCAATATTCTGAACCTGAAGGTGAAGGAGGCAGAGCGCGACAACTCGCTCAACTTCATCGCCTCTACCTACGACCCCTACGACCAGGTGATACGCGATGGACTGTACGAGGGCGGCAGAAAGGTGATATCGTTCGCCGGAGTGCTGCAGCAGAACGTTTTTCCGCTGCCAGAACTGCTGCAGATGTCAATGCGCTACGGTGCAGAGGCTATGCGCCGACCCGTGGAGATTGAGTTTGCATGCAATCTCAACGCCGACCGCACCGGTTCGCTCTACCTGCTGCAGATTCGCCCCATTGTCGATCAGAAGCAGATGCTCGACGAGGACCTCGCGGCGATACCAGACGCCGACTGCCTGTTGCGCTCGCACAACTCGCTCGGACATGGCGTGACCGAAGACGTGACCGACGTAGTGTACGTGAAGACCGACGACCGATTCTCGGCTGCCGACAACCCGACGATAGCACGCGAAATAGAAAAACTGAACAAGGAATATCTCGACCGCGGCACAAACTACGTGCTTGTAGGTCCGGGCCGCTGGGGCTCGAGCGACTCTTGGTTGGGCATACCTGTGAAGTGGCCGCATATTTCGGCAGCGCGCGTCATCGTTGAGGTGGCGCTGAAGAACTATCGCGTAGACCCGAGTCAGGGCACGCACTTCTTCCAGAATCTCACGTCGTTCGGCGTGGGTTACTTCACCATTGACGAGAACCGCAACGACGGTTGTTTCCACAAGGCGACGCTCGACGCGATGCCGGTTGTGGAGGAGACAGAACACGTGCGTGTGGTGCGCTTCGAGAAAGGACTAAGAATAATGATGGACGGAAAGAAAGGCGAGGGAGTGGTTGTAGCTATATGATAAAGCGGTGCTTATAGGGGGTGCACTTGTCTCAAGTGCACCAACAAAGAAGGATGTATTGTGTAGTTTGGTTGGTATATGTAGCTTGGTTGGTACAGTGTAGCTTGGTTGGTTGGTGCACTTGAGACAAGTGCACCCCCCCTACAAGTGCACCACCTGGGGTGTGGTCGGCTTACTTCACAGCGATGCACTCCACCTCTACCAGAGCGTTCTTCGGCAGAGTCTTCACTGCAACTGCAGAGCGAGCCGGGAACGGCTGAGAGAAGAACTCGGCGTAAACCTCGTTCATGGCAGCGAAGTCGGCCATATCGCTGAGGAACACCGTTGTCTTAACCACGTGCTGCAGGTCGGTGCCTGCTTCCTCAAGGATGTGCTTTGCGTTGGTGAGCGACTGGCGTGTCTGTTCCTTTACGCCGCCCTCTGCGAATGCACCTGTTGCAGGGTCGATAGGCAACTGGCCCGATGCGAATACCATGCCGTTAGCCTCTACTGCCTGTGAATACGGGCCGATAGCTGCCGGCGCTTTCTCTGTGTTAATCTGTTTGTTCATAGTCTTTTGGGTTTAAAATGTTATTGTTTGTTTTATTTTGATTTTAGAGAGGTGGGGTGTAGTAGAGGGTGCACTTGTCTCCTTAGAGGGTGCACTTGTCTCCTTAGGGGGTGCACTTGTCTCAAGTGCACCAACAAAGAAGGATGTATAGTGTAGCTTGGTTGGTGCAGTATAGCTTGGTTGGTGCAGTATAGCTTGGCTGGTGCAGTTCTTGCTTGGTTGGTGCACTTGAGACAAGTGCACCCCCTGCAAGTGCACCCCCTGCAAGTGCACCCCCTGCAAGTGCACCCCCTACTTCTTCCTGCTGCAAAAGTACAGTAAAAAACGGAGAAAACGAAACTTTTGTGCTTGTTAAATAATTCTAAATATTCGCCGATGCTTGCTGTATGTCTCTTTTATATAATAAAAAATGTGTAATTTTGCAGACCGATTATTCGGGGATACACTTAGAGTCCCCTGCATGAGGGTGTTAATAGCGCTTGCCGAAAAGGCCAGGCGGCGTGGTTAGTGAATCGCTCGTGCAAGAAAAATAAATGTTTTTTAGTAGTAATATTTTTAATTAAAAAAATGAACACTTTAAGTTACAAGACTATTTCCGTAAACAAGGAAACAGCTAAGAAGGAGTGGGTGGTTATCGATGCCACAGACCAGGTTGTAGGTCGTCTCTGCTCTAAGGTAGCAAAGCTCATCCGCGGAAAGTACAAGCCAACTTTCACTCCGCACGTAGACTGCGGTGACAACGTTATCATCATCAACGCTGCTAAGGCAGTTTTCACAGGTAAGAAGGAAACTGACAAGGTCTACACACGTTATACTGGCTATCCTGGTGGACAGCGCTTCAACACTCCGGCAGAGCTCCGCAAGCGTCCGGACGGTATGGACAAGATTATCCGTCACGCTGTGAAGGGTATGCTCCCGAAGGGTCCGCTCGGTCGTCGTCTTCTCGACAACCTCTATATCTATGACGGTACAGAGCACAAGCACGAGGCACAGCAGCCGAAGGCTATCGATATTAACCAGTATAAATAAAGCATAAGACATGGAAATGATTAATGCAATTGGTCGCCGTAAGAGTGCCGTAGCTCGTGTATATCTCACAGAGGGCACAGGTAAGATCACTATCAATAAGGAAGAACTCACAAAGTATTTCCCGTCAGCAATTCTGCAGTACGTTGTTAAGCAGCCGCTGCTCCTGCTCGGTGTGGAAGAGAAATATGACATCAAGGTAAACCTCGACGGTGGCGGCTTCACAGGTCAGAGCCAGGCTCTCCGCCTCGCTATCGCTCGCGCACTCGTTAAGGTTAACGCTGAGGACAAGAAGACTCTCAAGGTACAGGGCTTCCTCACACGCGACGCTCGTGAGGTTGAGCGTAAGAAGCCGGGTCAGCCGAAGGCACGCCGTCGCTTCCAGTTCAGCAAGCGTTAATATCAAAACTGTCTTGGTGTCTTTCTATGCTGCTGCCTGAAGCAGTGGCTTAGAATGCTCCGGACAACGTTTAGCATCCAAACTCGCGAGACCGATATATACTCGTTACTCGTGGGCTGGTTCAATTCAACTCAAAGGAAAGTAAACAATTTTAACAAACAAAGAAAATGTCAAGAACTAATTTTGACCAGTTGTTAGAGGCAGGCTGTCACTTTGGCCACCTCCGTCGTAAGTGGAATCCGGCAATGGCTCCGTACATCTTCATGGAGCGCAATGGTATTCATATCATCGATCTGCACAAGACAGTAGCTAAGGTTGACGAGGCTGCAGAGGCTCTCAAGCAGATTGCAAAGTCAGGCAAGAAGATCCTGTTCGTCGCTACTAAAAAACAAGCTAAGGACGTAGTTGCTGAGAAGGCAGCGAGCGTAAACATGCCTTACGTTATCGAGCGTTGGCCGGGCGGTATGCTCACCAACTTCCCGACAATCCGCAAGGCTGTTAAGAAAATGGCGAACATCGACAAGCTCATGAACGACGGTACATTCTCTAAGCTCTCTAAGCGTGAGCTTCTGCAGGTGACACGTCAGCGCGCTAAGCTGGAGAAGAACCTCGGTTCTATCGCTGACTTGACACGCCTTCCGAGCGCTTTGTTCGTTATCGACGTGATGAAGGAGAACATCGCAGTGCGCGAGGCTAACCGCCTCGGTATCCCTGTGTTCGCTATGGTCGACACCAACTCTGACCCGCGCAACATCGACTACATCATCCCGGCTAACGACGACGCTAAGGATTCTATCGACGTAGTTCTCTCTGCTTGCTGCGGTGCTATCGCAGAAGGTCTTGAGGAGCGCAAGGTAGAGAAGGCTGACGAGAAGGCAGCTGCTGAGCAGAAGGAGGGCAAGGCTCCCCGCAAGGCTCGCAAGGAAGAGGCTGAGGCTGCTGAGTAAGCAACTATAATACATATAAATCGGAAATTCTTTAATTCGTAAATCAAGATTTTGGAATGGAGAATTTCCGATTTTTAGGTTAAAACGCAATCAACATTTAATTAATCAATAACTAATAATTTAAGAAAAATGGCTGTTTCAATTGAAGACATCAAGAAACTTCGCGCTATGACAGGTGCTGGTCTTGCTGACGTAAAGAAGGCCCTGACAGAGGCAGAAGGTGATTTCGATAAGGCAAAGGAGTTGCTCCGTGAGCGCGGACTCGCTATCGCTGCAAAGCGTTCTGACCGCGAGACATCTAACGGCTGCGTACTCGTTAAGAAGGTAGGCGAATTCGCTGCTATCATCGCTCTCAAGTGTGAGACCGACTTCGTGGCTAATGGTGCTGACTTCATTAAGCTCACATCTGATATCCTCGACGCTGCTATCGCTGCTAAGGCTCAGACTCTCGACGAGGTTAAGGCTTTGGCTCTCGGCGATTCTGACGTTCAGGCTGCTGTTACAGCACGCTCTGGTATCACTGGTGAGAAGATGGAGCTCGACGGTTACTGCGTACTCGAGGGTGAGAACGTAGAGGTTTACGACCACATGAACAAGCACACTCTCTGCACAATGGTGCAGCTCAACAAGGAGAACGCTGAGGTTGGTCACAAGATCGCTATGCAGGTAGCTGCTATGAAGCCGCTCGCACTCGACGAAAGCTCAATCTCTGAGGATGTGAAGAACGAGGAGTTCAAGGTAGCTGTTGAGAAGACTAAGGAAGAGCTCGTAGAGAAGGCAGTGAACGCTGCTCTCCACAAGGCTGGTCTCAACCCGAACCACTTTGACTCTGAGGACCACATCGAGTCTAACCAGGGCAAGGGCTGGATCACAGCTGAGGACGTAGCTAAGTTCCGTGAGATCAAGGAGACTGTAGGCGCTGAGGCTACAGCTAAGCTCAACCCGACAATGATCGAGAACATCGCTAAGGGTCGCGTTGCCAAGTTCCTCAAGGAGGTTTGCCTCGTTAACCAGGAGTTCCAGTTCGGCGACGAGGCTAAGCAGAACGTTGCTGGCTATCTCAAGTCTCAGGACAAGGATCTGAAGATCGAGGCTTACAAGCGCTTCACTCTTGCTGCTGAGTAATTAGAGAAATCAATTACGCATAATTAATATTGGAGCCGTAGAGGGTGAATAGCCTTCTGCGGCTTTTTTAATTTTCATAGCTTATGAAGATATTTGCTGTAGGTATGAACTACCTCGAACACAATAAAGAGCTGCATGGTGCGTTATATAAACCAGAGGAGCCCGTCATCTTTACAAAAGCCGACTCGGCGTTGCTGAAGGACCACAAGCCCTTCTTCATCCCCGACCACCTCGGACGCATCGACTATGAGACTGAGCTTGTTGTGCGCATCTCGCGCCTCGGCAAGACCATCTCCGAGCGTTTCGCCCCGCGCTATTACGACGCCGTGACGGTGGGCATCGACTTCACCGCTCGCGAGTTGCAGAAGAAACTGCGTGCTGAGGGCAAGCCGTGGGAGCTGTGCAAAGGCTTTGACGGTTCGGCTGCGATAGGCGAGTGGGTTTCGTTGGAGAAGTTCCGCGACGTGCAAGCCATCCATTTCCACCTCGACATCAATGGCAAGACCGTGCAGGAGGGATGCACCAGCGACATGCTCTATCGTGTAGACGAGCTTATCGCATACATCTCGCAGTTCTTCACGCTGAAGACCGGCGACATTCTGTTCACAGGCACGCCGGCAGGCGTCGGACCGGTGAACATCGACGACAAGCTGGAGGGCTACCTCGAAGACCGCAAAGTGCTTGAGTTCAGCTGCAAGTAGAACTGCAGGGGAAGTTCTCCCACAGAATACACAGATTTCACGGAAGGGACTGCTAAGATATTCTCCCACAGATGTCACAGATGTACACAGATATATGAGGGTATGGCATCCCTGCCATGCCCACGCAGCCATCCAAACTTCTGTGAGTTCTGTGAATTCCGTGGGTGTACTTACCCAAACTTCTGTGTTCATCCGTGAAATCCGTGGGAGTATAAACGTTCTTGTAGGACACACGGCACTATCCGTTGGATAACGCGGTTCCTAACACTTGTGGAAACAAATAAAGAAAAGACATGAAATTACGCCAAACCATATTGATGCTGCTGACAGTCTGCGCGGCGATACCCGCAAGCGCCCAGCAGTTCTTCCACCTCACAGCCGACGAGCTGCGTGTCGACACCCTGTCTGCACCGCAGTTCACACACGTCACGCCTCTGCCCGAAGCGTGGCGCGACTCCGTATACACTGTACGCATCGTATATCCGGAGTATGCAGACATGGCTGCGGCAGACGTGGCGAACTACAAGCGCCTCGTGGCTGAACAGCCCGACGCAGAGCCGAAGGTGGAGACACACGTCACGTTCGACCGCAAGCGGGCGTCGCTCCTCGCAGCCGTCAACCCCGTTGTGTTCCGCGACGGACGCTACAAGCAGCTCGTTAGTTTCATGTTGCGCCGTGAGTCACGAGCCAAATTCGACGCACGCCGCAATGCTGCAGCGTACGGCGAGCGTGCAGACGCCAAGGTGAACGTGTGGGACACGCTGCCTGCTGCGAAGCGCTATGCCGAGCACAGCGTGCTGCGCGAAGGACGCTGGGCGAAGATACGTGTGGCTGAGTCGGGCATATACCAGCTCACATCCGCTCTCGTGCGTCAGGCAGGCTTCACGGATATAAACAAGGTGAAGCTGTACGGCTATGGCGGCAATCTCATCAACGAGACACTCGACCCCAAGGACCTCGTCGAGCACGACGACCTTAAGGAGGTTGCCACCTGCGACGTAGATGGCAAGCGACTCTTCTACGCCCGCGGACCCGTGTCGTGGGAGACCGAGACCGCCGACCGCCGCACGCGCAACTACTACTCCAACTACGGATACTATTTCCTCACCGAGGACACCTCTTCGGAGCCGGCGAAGGTAGACTACGACACGTTTGTCGCCTCGTTCTATCCGTCGCCCGACTTCTATCACGACATACACGAGCAGGACGCCTTCTCATGGTACAAGGGCGGACGCAACTTCTTCGGTGCGCAGCAGGTGTCGCAAGGCTCGTACATGACGGTAGACATCCCCGAGAACTCGAATGCAACGAAGGGCAACCTATACGTTGTGGTTACGTCGAGCAACTACTGCAAGGTGCAGGTGGAGTATAACGACTCCGTCGTGGGCACGTTGCAGACTTCCAACTCCGACAGCCAGTTCATCTACGGATGCGAGAGCCGCGGAACCTACCGTGTGCCTGCTGTTAAAGGCACGGCGAAGGTGAAGCTCTCGGTGCTCAGCGGCTCGAACCCGATGCGCCTCGACATGGTGTCGATGGCATGGGACAAGCCGCGCCCGCTGCCCGACTTTAAAGCCGCAAGTTTCCCGACTCCGACCTACGTTTACAACATAATGAACCAGGACCACCATGCCGACCCGCAAGCCGACCTGGTGATAATAATACCCACTTCACAGAAACTGCTGAAGCAGGCGCAGCGTCTGAAGGCGTTCCACGAGCAGCACGACTCGCTGAAGGTGAATCTCGTGCCAGCCGACGAACTCTTCAACGAGTTCTCGAGCGGCACACCCGACGCTTCGGCTTACCGCCGCTACATGAAGATGCTCTACGACCGCGCCACTGGCGAGGACGACCGCCCGAAATACCTCCTGCTTTTCGGCGATTGTCTCTGGGACAACCGTATGATTACGTCGTACAACACGGGCAAGAACCCCAACGACTACCTCCTGGCGTTCGAGAGTGAGAACTCTTACGACCGCCGCGTCTGCTACATCGACGACAGCTTCCACGCCATGCTCGACGACGGCGAGGGTCTCCGACCAATGTATGTAGACAAGCTCGACATCGGCGTGGGACGCTTCCCCGTAGTGAGCGACGCCGAAGCGAAGATAATGGTAGACAAAACCATCAATTATGCCGAGAACGGCAACGGCGGTGCATGGCAGAACACTATAATGTTCATGGGCGACGACGGCGACTATAATATACACATGCAGGACGCCAACCTCGTAGCCGACCAGGTTTCGGCGGCTCATCCGCAGTACGTGGTGAAGAAGGTGATGTGGGATGCCTATCAGATGCAGTCGGGCGCCACGGGCAACACCTATCCCGAGGTGACGAACGTGATAAAGAAACAGCAGCAGCAGGGCGCACTCATTATGGATTACGCCGGACACGGCTCCGAGATACTCATCTCGCACGAGAAAGTGCTCGGCATAAGCGACTTCGCCGCATTCTCCAACAAGAACATGCCGCTGTGGGTGACGGCTTCGTGCGACATCATGCCGTTCGACAACGGCGAGGAAACCATCGGCGAGACCGCATTGCTCAACGACAAGGGCGGAACGATGGCGTTCTACGGCACGTCGCGCACCGTTTATGCGTCGCACAACACCACGCTCAACTCGGCGTTTATGAAGCATGTGCTCACTTACGAGGCCGACGGCAAGCCGATAGCGCTGGGCGAGGCTGTGCGCCGCGCCAAGAACGACATGAACGGACAGACCGTGGCAGAGAACTCGCTGCAGTATTCGCTGCTCGGCGACCCGGCGTTGCGTCTGCATCTGCCCACGGCGCAGATAGTTATCGACTCTATCAACGGCGTCGACATCACCAAGGCGGTGGCTACGGTGGCTATGAAAGCCGGTTCGCTCGCCACGGTGAAGGGACATATAGCCGACAATGCCGACTTCAACGGCACCGTTTCGCTCACTGTGCGCGACAATCTCGAAACCATCACCTGCCGTCTCAACCAGCCCAAGGAGGCTGAGAATCCATTCGAATATACCGACCGCACGAAGACTATCTTCTCTGGTGACGACCGCATCAGCGGCGGACGCTTCTCCGTCTCGTTCGCCGTGCCGAAGGACATCAACTACTCCGACCAGTCGGGACTCATCAACGCCTTCGCCATCAACGACGACCACACGCTTACGGCGCACGGATATACCGACAAGTTCATCGTCGGCGGCAGCGACATTGCGCAGAACGACTCCGTAGGTCCGTCGATCTACTGCTACCTCAACTCGCCCTCGTTCAGCAACGGCGACCGCGTGAACTCAACGCCTTACTTCGTGGCTGAGGTGAAGGACAAAGACGGCATCAACGCCTCGGGAGCAGGCATCGGACACGACATGCAGCTCATCATCGACGGCAAGATGGAGATGACATACTCGCTCAACGAGAACTTCCAGTACGACTTCGGTTCGTACACCTCTGGCTCCACATATTATAATATACCGCAGCTGGAGGAAGGACCGCACAAACTGCAGTTCCGTGCGTGGGACATTCTGAACAACTACTCTACAGCCGAACTCACGTTCAACGTCGTTACGGGTCAGAAGCCGTCGTTCTCTATCGGCTGCACCAACAACCCGGCGCGCGAGTCTACGACGTTCATCATCAGTCACGACCGCTCCGGTGCGGAGCTTGGCGTGATAATCGACGTGTTCGACGTGAGCGGACGCCTGCTTTGGCGCCACGAGGAGAGCGGCGTGAGCGACACTGGCACCTACACCGTGCCCTGGGATCTGACCATCGACGGCGGTTCGCGCCTGCAGACCGGTGTCTATCTCTACCGCGTCCACCTCACTTCTGAAGGTGCAACGCGCATATCAAAGGCTAAGAAACTTATAGTTGTAGGCAATAATTAAGCCGCTCGGGCGTTTATAATAACGGGTGCGCCGACCGGCACACGCCGACTGTGCACACCCGAAATATAATAATAGAAAAGAAGATGAAACTAAAACAGAAGTTGGCGGCACTACTCTTCGCCGCACTCATTACGCTGCCTGCAGCCGCTCAGGAGAAGCAGGATATGTTCCGACCGGAGACCTCGTCGGTGACATCGCAGTCGATAGCGCCTGACGCACGCGCTGGCGGTATGGGCGACATCGGTGCGGCTACCGACCCCGACGTGGTGTCGCAGTATTGGAACCCTGCCAAGTATCCGTTCACCATCTCGCGCGCCGGCGTGTCGCTCAACTACACCCCGTGGTTGCGCCGCCTCGTGAGCGATATGGACCTCGCCTACCTCTCGGGCTACTACCGCATCGGCGACTACTCTGCCGTGTCGGCTTCGCTGCGCTATTTCTCGCTCGGCGAGGTGTACACCAATGCCGGCGAGACTAACGACAACTCGATGACCATCAACCCGTACGAGATGTCGGCAGACGTGGCTTACTCAATCATGCTCAGCGAGACGTTCTCTATCGCTGCCGCCGTGCGCTGGATCTACTCCGACCTTACGTACGACTACACGTCCGACACCTCACCAGGCTCGGCGTTCGCCGTAGACCTCGCTGCCTACTATCAGAACTATGTTAACATCGGACAGCGCGAGTGTCAGCTCGGCTTGGGTCTTAACATGTCGAACATCGGTTCGAAGATCAATTTTGGTGGCACCGACGAGTCGGAGTTCATCCCCGCCAACCTGCGTCTCGGTGCGTCGCTGATGATACCGCTCGACGAGTACAACCGCATCACCATTGCCGCCGACGCCAACAAGCCGCTCGTGCCCACCATGCCCGTGAAGAATGATGGCGAGACAAACGAGGAGTTTGAGCAGCGCAAGCGTAAGGACTACTACGACATCTCTTCAATCAGCGGCGTGTTCAAGAGTTTCGGCGACGCGCCCGGCGGATTCAAGGAGGAGATGCAGGAGGTGCGCTGGAGCGTAGGTGCCGAGTACGTGTACAACGACAAGTTCACGGTGCGCGCTGGCTACCATCACGAGTCGGAGAACAAGGGTAACCGCAAGTACTTCACCGTCGGTGCGGGCTTCCGCATGAGCGTCTTCTCGCTCGATGCCGGCTACGTCATCGCCACCGCAAAATCTAACCCGCTCGATCAGACGCTGCGCTTCTCGCTGTCGTTCGATATGGACGGAATAAAGGATCTCTTCAAGCGTAGATAATATGAAAATCAGAACCGGATTAGGATATGATGTCCACAAACTGGTAGAGGGTCGCGAACTGTGGCTCGGCGGCATCCGCCTCGACTACGAACTCGGCTTGCTTGGACACAGCGACGCCGATGTGCTCATCCACGCCATCTGCGACGCCCTGCTCGGCGCCGCCAACATGCGCGACATAGGCTATCACTTCCCCGACACGGCTGCCGAGACGCTCAACGTAGACAGCAAGATTCTGCTGCGCAAGACCGTCGACCTCATCGCCACCAAGGGCTACCGCATCGGCAACGTAGACGCCACGGTGTGTGCAGAGCGCCCGAAGCTCAACCCCCACATACCCGAGATGCAGCGCTGCCTCGCCGACGTGATGCAGACCGACATCGACAACGTGTCTATCAAGGCGACGACCACGGAGAAGCTCGGCTTCACCGGTCGCATGGAAGGCATCTCTGCCTACGCCACCGTGCTCATCGAGAAAGACTAACTTCAGGTGGAGGGTGGCATTTCTGCCATACCCACACAGCTAACTCTCAGGGGGTGCAGCTGTCTCAGCTGCACCAACCAAGCAAGCTGTTTTCTTCCCACAGATTTCACAGAATTCACAGAACCTTCTTGCTGTGATATTCTCCCACAGATTTCACAGATCTGCACAGATTGTTAGGGTGCGTATACCTCCCACAGAATCCACGGAATTCAGATGCTGTTAGGGTGCGCACCCATCCGTAGCGGAGGTGAAAGCCTCCGCAGCAAGCAACGCACACATATCATATAAACGAACACGAAGTAAGAGGTATATCAATATTGCTCGGTTGGTGCACTTGAGACAAGTGCACCCCCTGAAGTTAGCATCTGTGCTGAGTGGAATCTGTGGGAGAATATTCTCAGCAGTAGGTTCTGTGATATCCGTGTATTCTGTGGGAGGTTTTTCCCAAGCAGCAGCATTTGTGAAAATCTGTGACATCTGTGGGAGTTTCTCAATGGGTTTTCAGCGGTTTTTTACCGAAAAACACCCTAAAATGCAGTAAAAACAAACTTTTTTCGAAAAAAGTTGCAGAAACATTTGGCGGTTTCACAAAAAAGCCATACCTTTGCACTCGCTTTAAGGAACTAAGCAATACTACTTAAAGCAACCGATAAATATATCGGGCGTTTAGCTCAGCTGGTTTAGAGCATCTGCCTTACAAGCAGAGGGTCGGCGGTTCGAATCCGTCAACGCCCACAGGGGTGTTTCCTCGTGGTCTTCTCTTCGGAGAGGCTGCGGGGATTTTTTTTTGCTCCAAACCGTAGGGCGCTTAGGGGGTGCAGTTGTCTCAACTGCACCAATATTTCTAAGAACACATACTTCTTGGTTGGTGTAGTTCTTGCACTGGCAAGCGGCAAAGCTGAATGTGGTCAAAGACGGGCTTTCAATGCGATTACCGCAGACTGGAAATACGATTACCGCGTAGCAAAACTACCGTTACCGCATTGAGGAAACAGAAGTACCACGCTGCGGTAATCCTTTACCAACATCACCTTTGATTTCTCTTCGCATTGAAAATAATGCAGTTAAAAGCGCAGAATTTAGTCGAAAAGTAGTAATTTTGCAGTTGGAAATGATTTCTCATTCTTATAATTACTATATGAAAGAATTAGCACTCAAGTACGGATGCAATCCGAACCAGAAGCCTTCACGCATTTATATGGAAGAAGGCGAACTCCCCATCGAAGTACTCAACGGTCGTCCTGGCTACATCAACTTCCTCGACGCGCTCAACTCTTGGCAGCTCGTTAAGGAGCTGAAGGCTGCCACAGGTCTGCCCGCTGCAGCATCGTTCAAGCACGTTTCGCCTGCCGGAGCCGCTGTAGGTCTGCCGCTCAGCGACACGCTGAAGAAGATATACTTCGTTGACGACGTGAAAATGGAACTTTCGCCGATTGCATGTGCGTATGCCCGTGCACGCGGTGCCGACCGCATGAGCTCTTACGGCGACTTCGTGGCGCTCAGCGACACCTGCGATGCTGCTACAGCTACACTCATCAAGCGCGAGGTGAGCGACGGCGTAATCGCTCCCGACTTCACCGACGAGGCGCTCGAGATTCTCCGTGCAAAGCGCAAGGGTACATATAACGTAATAAAGATAGACCCGAACTACGTGCCGGCTCCCGTCGAGCACAAGCAGGTGTTCGGCGTAACGTTCGAGCAGGGACGCAACGAGGTGCGCCTCGACGACCCGGCTTTGTTCGAGAACATACCTACAAAGTCGAAGAACTTCACCGAGGGAGCTATCCGCGACCTCATTATCTCGCTCATCACACTGAAGTACACACAGTCGAACTCTGTATGCTACGTGAAGGACGGTCAGGCTATCGGCATCGGCGCCGGACAGCAGAGCCGCATCCACTGCACACGCCTCGCAGGCAACAAGGCAGACATCTGGTGGCTGCGCCAGCACCCGAAGGTGATGAACCTCCCGTTCGTTGACGGCATCCGCCGCGCCGACCGCGACAACACCATCGACGTCTACATCTCTGAGGACCACGACGACGTGCTGCGCGACGGCACATGGCAGCTCTTCTTCAAGGAGAAGCCGGAGGTGCTCACAATGGAGGAGAAGAAGGCTTGGATAGCAGAGAACCGCGGCGTAGCGCTCGGCTCAGACGCGTTCTTCCCGTTCGGTGACAACATCGAGCGTGCGCACAAGAGCGGCGTAGAGTACATCGCTCAGGCAGGCGGTTCGGTTCGCGACGACAATGTTATTGATACCTGCGACAAGTATGGCATCACAATGGCGTTCACAGGTGTGCGCCTCTTCCATCATTAATCTGATGGGTTGAAGTGGTGAGAAGTTGAGATGTTGATACGTTGAGATGTTGAGATATGTTGCAGCTCTCACCCGATAAACAATTAGAATAACCAATAAAGAAAGATATGAGCAAAGGTGACGATATTGACGCAATCATTGCCAATGGCATTTCATGGGGCCGTGGCGGAGCGTCGAACAGAAAAGATGATGACGGCAAAGTCAAGACCAAGGCAAAGAAGAAGAAATACATCACTGGTGCCCATGGTAGTGGTTCGGCACGACAGAAAGCGAAGTATCGCGAGCAGCGTGCCAACAGAAACAAGAAGTAAATCGTAAACTGCGATATTAGGAAAAGAAGTGTGTTGAGTCAGCATTGGCTTGACACACTTCTTTTTGTGTTACATAGAGGTGAAAAGGTCGAACGAAATGACACTTTCGGGCGAAAAACCTATCGTATTGCTTTGATAAAACGAAAAAACGTAGTAAATTTGCATCACTATATACACTAAGCCAATGACCAACTGCTTAAATAATTTATTGAGTAAGGCCCGTAAACAATCGTTCGGTTCGCCAGCACGATGCACCCTTTTCCTTGCAACGTGCGCTATTCTCGTACTTTTCTTCAGCGCCTGCAGCACAGAGCCGTCGCCTCGACGCCTCGCTCAACAGCGCGACCGTGCCGACAGCATCGTTGGTTGCGTGAAGGGCGAGCAGAGCCTCGACAGTCTTGTGAAAGAAGCGGAGAAGTCGGGCGACAATATGCTCGAGATGCGTGCACGCCGCCAGTTGGGACGCACCTACCGCGAGGACAACTTCTTCATGAAAGCCATCGACTGCCACCAGCGCGAGATGGCGCTCGGCGAACAGTTGCACGACACCATCGCCATGGCGCAGGCGCTCAACAACATCGGCACCAACTACCGGCGCATGGGCATCCTCGACGAGGCAATCAACTACCACTACCGCGCGCTGCACATCTCTGAGGAGTTCAGCTACAAAGACGACCGCACGGCGCGCAAGAACCGCGTGGTGTCGCTCAACGGCATCGGCAACATCTGCCTCACACTCGGCGACAAGGAAACAGCCGACTCCGTGTTCCACGCCGCACTCGAAGGCGAGAAGAGCCTGGGCAGCAACCTCGGACAGGCAATCAACTACGCCAATATCGGCTCAATCTTCGAGCAGAGCAACCGTCTCGATTTGGCTTGGGTGTACTACCGCCACTCGATGGAGCAGAACCGCCTCGCCGAGTCGGACCTCGGCATATCTCTATGCTACACCCACTTCGGACGTCTCTACGACAAGCAGGGCAAGACCGCGGAAGCCATCGCCGAGTATCGCAAGGCGTACGAGATAATGAAGCCCTCGGGCGATCGCTGGCACACGATGGAGCCGTGTCTTGCGCTGGCGGAGATTCACCTGAAGACGGGCGACTACAACGCTGCCATGCACTATCTCGAGATAGCCGACCAGCTGGCTCACGACCTGCACTCGCTCGAACACCAGTCGCAGATTGCACGTATCTACTACGAGATATACAGCCGGAAGGGCGACTACGCACGTGCGCTGCGCTACTATAAAGAGTATAACGAACTCGGCGACAGTGTGGCGAGCGAGAAGAACATCATACACATGCAGAACATGCGCATGCGCTACGAGAACGAGCAGCACCGCGCCGAGATGGATGCCGTCAACAACGAGTACAAGGCAGAGCGCACGCTTCGACGGCTCAGCTTCGCCGCAACCGTGCTTGTCATCGTGCTCGCCACGGTCATTATTTCGTTCATGTTCTACGCCCTGCGTGCCCGTAAGCGCAAGCAGCTGCTGCAGCACCAGATGGACGAGATGCGCATCTCGTTCTTCACCAATATCACTCACGAGTTCCGCACGCCGCTCACCGTCATCCTCGGCTATTCGCACATGCTTGAGGAGGGAAAGGTGCCTGCGGGCGACATCCGTAAGGTGGGAAGCATGGTGTCGCGACAGGGCTCGCGACTGCTTTCGCTCATCAACCAGTTGCTCGACATACAGAAGGTGAAGTCGGCTATCGGACAGCCCGACTGGCATCGCGGCGACGTAGTGCTTTTCATATCCAACATCGTGGAAGGCTACCTCAATCTTGCCCACTCGCGCGGCATTCGAATACTGTATGCGCCGAAACAGCAGAACTATGTGTGCGACTTTGTGCCCGATTATGTGCAGAAGGTGGTGTGCAACCTCATCACCAACGCCATCAAGTTCTCCAAACGCGGACAGAACGTGCTCGTTACGCTTAGGATTGAGGACGGCATGCTCACGCTTGTTGTAGCCGACTACGGCAGCGGCATCGCGCCGGAGGACAGACGACGCATCTTCGAGCCGTTCTACCAGTCGTCTACCAATAAGAAGAGCATCGGTTCGGGCGTCGGTCTGGCGCTTGTCAAGCAGATTGTCTCCGTACTTGGCGGCAGTCTGCGCCTTAACACCGTGTTAGGTAAGGGGTCGGTGTTCACGGTGAGCGTGCCAGTGAAGGCTCCCGAGGGAGTTGTGGTGAAGACTCTTGATGTTAAGGGCACCATACCCGAGGAGATGCTCATGAGCGAGGTGATAAGTCCTGAGGAGATGGACGACATGTACTGCGCAGAGAATGTCGTAAGCGCTGCCGACAATGCGGACAGCGCCGACCAACGCCAGCTTGTGCTCATCGTGGAGGACAACAGAGACGTGCGCGAGTATATCTCGATGCAGCTGAAAGACCGCTACCGTCTTGCTATGGCGCGCGATGGCAAGGAAGGTCTGCGCATGGCTACAGAACTTGTGCCCGACATCATCATCACCGACCTTATGATGCCCGAGATGGACGGCTACGAGCTTTGTCAAGCCGTGAAGCAGTCGGCTGTGCTCGACCATGTGCCGGTTATAATCGTGACGGCGAAGACTACGCAGGAGGATAAGCTGCGCGGTTTGCAGATGGGTGTTGACGCTTATATCTACAAGCCGTTCAACGCCGAGGAACTGGCGGTGAGCGTGGGCAATCTGCTTGAAAAGCATCGTCTGCTGCGCGAGAGCTATATTCAGGCTGCGGCTGAGCATAAGCCCGACGCTGCCGAGGCTCTGCCGGCGCCCGACCGTGCCTTCCTCGACCGCCTCGACACCGTGGTGTACGAGATGATGGCTGTAAGCGCCATATCCATAGACGCCGTAGCGGAGAAACTCTGCATGAGCACGCAGCAGCTGCGCCGCAAGCTGAACGCCGTGTCGGGCGACACGCCTGCCGCCTACGTCCGTTCGCTGCAGATGAAGAAGGCGAAGGAGATGCTCGATAGAAATGACGATCTGCCCATTAACGAGGTGGCGATGGCTTGCGGCTACTACGACACGTCGCACTTCACGCGTGCCTTCAAGCAGGCGATGGGTGTAACGCCTACTCAATACAAGAAAACTGCGAAATAAGTCGGTTTTGATAGAATTTGGCTGATTTATGAAAAAACACAACCGTATGTTATGTGATACGTTAAGTGATAAAAAGGGGAGCGAGATTAAGAATGTTTAATCGTCGCTCCCCTCATTTTTTTGTTTAGTCCAAAGGTTCGGTTGTTAGCTCCGTGACGGCGCCGGTTGCGCTGTCGAGCACAATCTTCGACGTGAGTTTCTTGCCGAAGAGCGAGCCGTTGAGCATCTCTACCTGTCCGAACTGTGCCGCCCACATGTCGTAGTGTCCTATCTTCTTGTTGGCGTTAGATAGCGTCACGCTGATTTTTCCGGGCAGACATACTGCGAGTTCCATATCGTCCTTCTGTTTCTTAGCCATTTCGTGTACGGCAGGCGGTTCTGCCGTCTGGTTCTCGTCGGTCACATCCATGTAGTAAGGCTCGCCGGAGAGGTCGTCGGCGGTGGTGAGTCCGAACTTCTTCGAGAAGCGGAACGCCACGATGCGCTTCATCTCTTTCTCGGGCACGATGCTGATAACATATTCCGTAGTGTCAACCGTTGTAGTTCCCTGGAAGAGCTGCATCAGAGCGCGCTCCTGACGGTTGAGCTGGTCGTACATCAAGCGCAACTGTTCGCCGTCCTTCGGCATGAAGTCGGCTTCGCCGCGTGAGAGCATGTTGCGCGAGTCGCGCACGTCGTATATCTCCTGCGCCACGAGCTGCGCCATCTTCGGCAGGTTGCCTGCAGCGAGTATGTCCTGACTCATATAGTCGCGCGGATTGAGCGGCTGAGCCTTAGGCGCCGGCGTGAACGCAGGCTCCTCCTTAGCCTTAGGTGCCTTGGTGTTTATTGCGCGCAGCACGCCGTTCACGTCGCAGTCGATGTTGAGCACGCTGTGCTTGTTGTCGATGTTCACGGCATAGCGCTGGTTCTCGTCGCGCACGGCAGCCGTACCAAACTTCACGCCCACGATGCGGTAGTCGGTAGTCGTTACTTGCGGTGCCGACGTCTTGAAGTAGAGGTCCGAGTAGTCGTTGAGCTGTCCGGGTTCGGTAGTGGTTTTCTCAACGAGAACGTGCATACGCACAGCCGTCTTCGGGAGGTAGTAGACGAGTCCTTCCGCCTCCTTCTTGCTGCCTGCAGACACCGGCAGAGCGGTGAGAGCGGCGAGGATTAGTGTTGAAAGAATGTGTTTCATATATTATTTCTCTAAGTTCTTGAATGCTTCTGGCAGACTGTCTATGATGTCGCTTGCTATCAGACTCTCCTTGCCTGTGCGCTCGGCAGCTATGTCGCCAGCCAGTCCGTGCAGGTACATGCCCACGAGACAGGCGTTCTTGCGCGAGTAGCCGCGGGCGAGCAGTGCGGTGATGATGCCGGTGAGCACGTCGCCGCTACCGGCTGTAGCCATTCCGGAGTTGCCCGTAGTGTTGAATAAGATGCCTCCGTCGGGCAGACAGAGCGCCGAGTAGTGGCCCTTCAGGATGATGTATGCGCAGAGGTCGCGTGCCATGTCGCGCGCCAGCATGAGACGTTCGTAGTCGGAGCAGTTGCGTCTGCCCGTGATGCGGTCGAACTCGCGCGGATGTGGCGTCATAATCACGTTGTTCGGCAGCTGCTGCACCCATGTGCCGTGCGATCCGAGCATGTTCAGCGCGTCGGCGTCGAGCACTATAGGGCAGCTTGTCTGCTGCAGCTGCGACATCAGTGCGAGCGCCGAGCTTTCTTCTTTGCCAAGTCCCGGACCGATGCCAACGGCTTGAAATCCGTCGGTGTCGATAGCCTCCGAGTAGTAGCTCTCGCGGTCGACGAGGCACACAGCCTCCGGCACAGCCATCTGCATGATGCCCAGGTTGCAGTGGGGCGTGAGCGCCGTCACCTTTCCTGCGCCGCTGCGCATGCACGCCTTCGATGCGAGTATTGCAGCGCCCGCCATGCCGCGACTTCCGGCTATGAGCAGCGCGTTGCCCATCGAGCCCTTGTGGGCGAAGTCGTCGCGCTTCAGCATCTGACTCTTGATGTACGACGGGTCGACGGTGTCGTATGTAGCCGGAATGGTGTCGATGAAGTATTTCGAGAGGCGAATGTCGAGCGTGCACACCTCGCCCAGATACTGCTGGCAGTCGGCGAAGAACATTGCGAGCTTCTTCGTGTGCAGCGTCAGCGTCACGTTGGCTCTAACTACGGCAGGGTTGTCCTGCGGTCGGTTGCTCTCGGTCATGAGTCCCGACGGGATGTCGATGCTCACCACCTGCGCTGGCGACTGGTTGATGTAGCTCACGAGCGAAGCGAATCCGCCAGAGAGCGGCTCCTTCAGTCCCGAACCGAAGAGTCCGTCCACTACGAGCGTCTTCTCCGTGAGCTGCGGCGGCTCGAAGTTCGACGTAATCTCAGTCAGCTTGTGCGCCAGTCCTTCGCTCACGAGTCGGTCGCGGTTCTTGGCGCACTCCTCAGAGAGATGGTTGTGGATGTTGAACAGGAAAACGTCTACGACATATCCTTTCTCGGCGAGCAGTCGCGACATGGCGAGAGCGTCGCCGCCGTTGTTGCCCGGACCTGCGAACACTACGATAGGCGTCGACTGCGCCCATCGCTCGCAAATGGCGTTGGTGATGGCTTTCGCCGACCGCTCCATAAGGTCTACAGATGATATTGGTTCGTGCTCGATTGTATATTTGTCGAGCTCGCGAATCTGAGCTCCAGTTAGAATCTTCATATTTTCGGTTTTATTCTTTTCGTTTCAAAATACAAATTTAGATAAAATTTCCGAATTATAAGCCAGTTGGGATAAAAAACAGAAATGAATATCTCCGAGTGCTCGCTGCTTGAGTTAAAATGTCAAGACCGACACACCTGAAATATTGCATCAACGTGCTCTAAGTCACAAATTATATTTATTTTTGGGAAGAATTTTAACCCCAAATATGCAAGCCTATGAAATCAGTATGTGGTCTTGACGTGCACAAAGATAGAAAAAAACCGAATCATAAACTAATCTCTTAGAACTTTTTGTTAGCGAAAAAATCCCCCATATCTCCCAGAATCGCCATAACCTGCACAGTATAAGTACAATAAAGGCTGGCAGATACGCTTCCCGAAAGCGATATCTGCCAGTCTATCTTCCAGGCGGAGAGGCATATTGTATGGTTTAATTACCGTATCTATTATTAGTTGATTATCAGTATTATACGTTCTAAACGGTAGAAAAGTGACTGTGTGGATTATATATAGATACGAAATGGCTAAAATTTAACGTATTTAACTTTCGATCACATTGTATTCTCATTTTGGGACATTTCAAGTGACCACCAAGCAACAAGAATTGGGTATCAATGCAATAACATCACTCTTATATAATCCTACCCAGATTGCACATGATAGCAAATATACCTTGTATCATTGTCCATTCTCAAATTCTACCTGTTTTATTTTATCGTTGATATGATTAGCGTAAGAACCTTTTTCTCGCAAAAATATAAGACAGGTGACATCTGTCAAGGATTGCAGCAATAGCAATACTTCCGATTATGCTAACGGCAATAGTGAAGACCGTATGTACCCCCCCGAATTATCAAAATGGAATAGTGGCAATGCTAACTTGCCTCCCATTGTGAATATTGGATGAAAAAGGTATATAGGAAGTGTGTTTCTTCCGATATATCCTATAATTCCCAAGACCTTCTTGTTTTTGATACTCTGTATGAGTTTCGGAACGAAAGAAAGGAATGACAATGCTAATATTGTAACCGCTAAAAAGTTCCAATTCTTATAGTTTGGGAAACTTGTTATTGCTATGAAAGGCAGAATACTCCACAACGATGGTTTTATAATTTCATCAAGACGTTTTTCAGACAGACGCAAACAGACACCAGTGAAATAAAAAGCTGCATTCGTAGAATTAAGAACTGGAGTGTATTGTGAGACTAACATAAGAAATGTGGCAAATAAGCACAATTTGCCCATTATGCTCCATTTGCTAACCAAATTGAATGTCAAATAATATATTACCCCACATATAGCCATTGTGTACAAGAACCAATATGGACCAATAGAGGTGACAAATATCGTATTAAGAATTATAGGTATTGTAAATTCGTTTACCCCATCTCTTACTGGTAGTAATGTTGATACAAAAGCATAACCGGTAACCATTATTATATAAGGAATGAGAATCTTCATGATGTAAGACGCAAATTCCTTATACGTTTTTCTGATGTTTACCAAATAGCCTGTAATCAACAAAAACGCTTGCATGAAAAAGAAGTTTATAAAGTTTTTTACGTCAGGGTATAGTGTACTGAAATTCACGATGTGTATCATCACGACCATGCATATAAGAACACATCTTTGATAATCTATATTGTTGTATTTCATCTTTCTTAGAGGGTATGATGATATATATTTCAGGTTTTATTTATTAATTATCTTACCACAACGCAATCGTGCCATAATACTATTTATTTCTATTATTAAAGTACTCTTTCCTTATTTCTTCTGCTTTGGTAATTTCCTTTAGTGGTGTCTTCTGAGTTTTCTTGACTATGCCATGTGTGGCAATTCTGTCAACACCACTTTTAGCTTGTTGATGCCCATTTTGTTTTGAATTATGGTACAAAGATAACGATTTGTTTCCGAGCGGCGATACAAAATTCGGCTTTTCATCAAATCAGATCTCATTTTTAACACTCTCACGACTTGATAGTATCAGATACGCAATTTATTCACTCTTTTATTTCCCTAAATTTGAAATTCAAAAATAGGGAAGAAAAATATGGATGTGAAAAGTTGCGGAGAATACGGACAACATCCGTAATATCTTGCATTTTGATTATATCCAATTGGAGTTGGTGGGGTCATATTATTTGCTTATCTGTGGTGTATTAAACTTACCTAAACCGGTATTGTCTTTACTTGATTCTATAAGTATCTTGCCATCGTGCCTTCTTGATTTTCCTACGGAGAATGTATATGTAGCAGTCAAGCGTGCCATATGCTGAAGTGGTTTCCAATCCTTGTTCTCATTATACCTAAGAATAGGTAAATTCGAAACAGTATAGTTGTTGTGTCCTGAATAATTGTATTTTGCACCTACTGACCAATTACCTATTTTATATTGTATCGTTCCAGCATATTGAAGGCTGCCACGTGACAAAAGGTCGCCGTCGTATACCTTTGTTGGTGAATTAACACTGAAGATCAAAGACAAGTTTTCAAATGATGCTGTAATATTGCCACCTATACGCCAATAATCAAAGTTGATATTTTGCGATGGGGTTTCAAGTCGTGAGATATAGTATTCAACATAGGGTGATAATTCTAACCATTTAAATGGATACCAACTCCCATAAAGGTCAAATCTCCATTCGAAATCACCTCCTATATTTTGAGGTCTGAAATAAACATTATCGCCTTCTTTTAGTATTGTGGTAGCTATCTTATTGTTAGCATATGATGGCTGTACCATGAAGACTATCTGATTTTTATTATTTGGTGAGAAATATGCAAACGACAGTTTCCCCGATGTAATCCAATAATCTTTCAATTTTGGATTGCCAGCAGATATCAGCCAGGGGTCTAAATAGGTTTCACTCTCAGTGATTTCATTTAACGAAGGAGATATATTACTCATTGTCAACGTCAACTGCACAGTTGTTCCTTTCATTTTACCCTTTCCCCACCAATCTGAATAAAGTCTTATGTAAGGAAGAACAGAGGTTTGCGATATACCCGAAGATGCTACCTGCTTAAATATATTCAATCCAACAGCCGGAACAAACGATATTGTATTCCATGTCCAGGAACCACCCGTATTAAGGAACTCATTGTGAGAATATGGTTTGTATTTGTTATTGAATGAAGTCTGATTAAGTTGCTTATATTCATATCTTGAACCAACACTCAATGAGCCACCCCAAAGCGGAGAGGCATAGACAGCGTTTGTAATAAATGAATACGAATCATTATCCACTCTTGAGTGTAAATTGTAGTCATAGTCATTGTTTCCTGTATTCTCCGAGAGCATAGATTGCTTCGAATCCGAATAACTATTTCCAAATGTATTGACCACATTTATGGCAAACAGACGGCCTTTCTTTAATAAATAGCGATAGTATAAATCTACAGCCACCGTATTGGAACGACTCTTCAAAAGGCTTGTACCTTCACCATTATATTTGGTGTCATCTGTCGAAATAAGGCCCGCCCTTTTTTCTTCATCTTGTAAGGGTTCAATGATAGTATATACCTTAGCATTAAACAGATGATTACCCTGATATCTTTGGTACGATGCACTGATGTTATGATATTGACCTTTATAGCGACTTGTACCCCTATATTGAGAATGTAGTTGCGGACTATAAGTGTATTCATCAAGATTATCAATATTGCCTATGTTTCTGTAATCAACTAGATAACCCAGTTTTACTTGGTTCAGAGAATCCGCATATGTCAAGTCAATCTGGTTTGTTCCAAATCCTGTGTTTACAGCATTAGAAGTGTTGAAATAACCGGTATAAGATCTATCGTGCCTCTTCTTCACAACAATGTTGACTACAGGCCCTGCAGTCAGACTCATGTATTGAGGAGGAGCAATAGAATAAAACTCTACGTTCTTTATGTCCTCACCCTTATATCCACGTAAGTCATATGCCGTTGATGGAACGCCATTTATAAGGATAAATACATTTTGTCTGTCCCAAGAAACCAATTTTGTTTCATTTATTGCTGTTTGGAACAATTCTAAGGAAGAAACTGCATCTAAAGCATTTGTACCAAACTTTTTATTGTCGTTTGATAAATATAGTACATCGTGATCACCCTTATGAATAATCCTTTCTGCTTTAACCACAACTTCACTTAGTATAAAAGATTTGATAGTATCTAATGATTCTTGAGCATTACCATTCAAAAAAAGGAACAAGAGACTAATTATTGCTAGAACCTTTTTCATAATTTTTTTATCCGAGTTGATGTTGCAAATCTTATTAGTGCCAAACTTGGTGCAGCGGAGGCCGGAGACCTCCGCTACTATTTATGTCACTGTGAAGAACTTTTACTTCACAATCTTTCTCGACGCTTTCGAGCCGTCGGTGTATGTTATGGTGCGTATGCAGATGCCCTTTGCAGGTGCGCTCAGCTTGCGACCGGAGAGGTCGTAGAAGTCGACGCTCTTTATCTGCTTCACCGTAGCCTCGGTCATATCCACGCCAGTCGGGTCGCCGTTCGGATAGTACTCGGTGATGCCCGAACCGAAGCGCAGGTCGCCGTCTACGTAGACAGCCTCCATGCCAATCTTCTTCTTCACGTCCTTGTAGAAGTAGATGGTGCGGTTGTTCTCGTCGTACTTGTAGAACTCGTACTGGTCGCTGAACGAGTAGGGCACGTCAGTCATCTCCGTCTTCAGGTTCTGGTAGTCATCGGGCGAGAACGTAACTAACTCGTCGTCGATGTAAAGGTTATAGTAGAGGTGCGACGGGTCGAGATAGTTGAAGTCAGACGAGTAGTAGCTCAGCGTGAACTGCAAGCCGCCGGGGCCTCCCCACGGGTTAGGGTCGTACGGCTGGAAGGCGGTGAGCTTCGGCGGCAGCGGTGCAGCCGGGCGCTTGTCCCATGCGTTGATGAGCGCATAGCGGTAGGTGTCGAAGATGTTCGTGCTGCGGTCGTCGTCCACGCTCTTGTGAATCATCATGATGCCCTTCGTGCTGAGCGCGTTGTTCTCGGCGTCGTAGGTGAAGACGAGCGGGTCGGTGCTGAGGCACGCCTTGTCGAACTCGGTGCCCATCTCGTCCACTCCCTTGCCCATCACAGCCGACGAGGCGTACATGTAGCAAGCCGTTGTGGTGTCGATGCCGATGTACGATGTCGGGGGGAAGGTGACTGTCGTGCCGTCCTTCTTGCCCTTTATCCAGAGTCCCTTGATGTTCGCCGAGAGGTCGCCGAGGTATACGTCGTCGCCGTCGAAGGCGTACTTCACGGGGTAGAGCTGCGACTGTCCTTCTACGTCCATGTAGAGCATCAGTCCGTCCTGCACGGTTGCTGCGTCTGAGGGTGCCGCCGTGTTGTTGTCGAGTTTCACAGCCTTGTATGTTGCCTCGGCGTAGCTTGTCCAGTTGCCGTTGGCGCGGCACATGCCTATCATCTCGTCCTTGGGCATCACCATGATGAGCGAGTCGTTGCGCCATACGTACTTCAGCAGCTGGTTAGCTTCGCCCTCGTTGGGTCGGAAGGTGTTCTTCTCGTCGACGGTTTCGGGGTGCAGGCGGTAGAGATAGCCGTACACCATGTCGCCCGAGAATACGTCCTCCTCGGCGTATATCGGCTGTGGCAGCTGGAAGGCGATGGTGTCGCCCTCTGCGCGGTAGCCCTTTATCCATGTCTTCGTGTAGAGTGAGTTTATCGGGTTTTCGAGATACACGGCGTCGTCGTTGCCAAAGACCAGACGCTGCCAGTCGCCCGTGCTCTTATGCGGAATGCCGTAGTAGTAGACCGACTCGAAGCCGGTTGTCGTGCGGTAGAGGTTGATTGTCTTGCCCTCTGCAGGCTTTGTTATGAGTTGTGTTTCGCTCTGTGCCATTGCTCCTGTGGCGAACATTGCTGCTGTGAGCAGCATGGTGTAGATTTTCTTCATAAGCAAATATCCTTGTTTAGTTACTAAAATGGCTTATATCTGACTGCAAATATAGTAAAATGATGTATATCATGCAAGAATTATTGCAAAATGTATACTAAAAAAGTTGCTTGCGTAACGTATGGGCACAAAAAAAGGGGCTCCGCCGAGTCCCAACCTTTGTTAACCTTAAATCTAATACCATGAAAAACATTGCAAAGATATTGATTTTGAGGCATATTGCCAAATTTTTGCGTGTGTTTCTTGCGCTTTTGCTATCAAAATACTTGATTTTTTTGATATATGTCAATAGTGTGTGCGCATTTCAGCGATAAACAGTTGAATGTTATATGCACTATATATGGCAAAGGAGGGTGTGTCAAAACTCACGAGTAGGACGCCCCGAAGGGGCAAAAGCACATAGCCCAGGGCAACGCCCTGGGTAAATATGCGCCACACTAACCCCACGCCCTGTAAGGGCAAAAGCCTAATTATTAAGCTGTTGCCCTTACAGGGCGCACTATTCAATATATACACTCAACACCCAGGGCGCTGCCCTGGGCTATGTGGTTGTTGGGCTTTCAGCCCGCATTGATTGAGTTTTGACACACCCTCCTCCTATAGTTAGCCTTTAATGTATTGCTTCGGTTTACTTCAGCACAACCTTCTTGCCGTTCACGACATAGACGCCGCTCTTCAGAGCCTTTGCGTTCATGCGCTGTCCGTTGAGGTTGTAGACCTTAGCGTCCTCAGGCATGTTGTCTATGGTGATGCTCTGTATGCCGTCAACCACCTCGTCGATAACCGTGAGTTTGTATGAAGCCGAAGTAGCCTTGAAGTCGTTGTCGCCAGCGAACCATACGGTGATTGTGGTCTCGCCCGTGCTGCGCAGGATCACAACGCCGTTGGCAGCCACCTCTGCCACCTCCTCGTTAGAGCTGGTGTATGTGAGCGGAGCCACCTCCGACTCGTTGTAGAGTGTAGCGCCGCTGAAGGTGTTGCCCTCACGCATGTTGGCTGTGTACTCCTCCTGGTCGAACGCGAGCTCAGGTGTGTTGCGGTAGTCGTTCACGATGAGTGTGCACGATGCTGTGGCAGCCTTGTACTCGTCGTTGCCTGCGAACGTAACGTCGATGTTCACGCGACCTGCCTTCTTCAGCGTCACATTGCCCTCGGCGTCTACCTCTGCTACGTCGGTCTTGTTAGAAGAGTATGTAACGGCGAGGTTGTTCGGGTTCTTGAAGCCGAGCTGCTCAGCGGTCATTGTCTTCTTAGAGAGGTCTACCATCAGCATTGTCTCCTCGAAAGCGATGCCAGCCTCTGCCTTCTCCTTCTCTATCACTCTGATAAGGTACGAAGCCTCGGCAGGCAGATAGTCGTCGTTGCCGGCGAACTTGGCTGTGATGGTCACTTCGCCCGGGTTCTGCGAGAGCAGCAGGGTGCCGTTCATAATCATGCAGAAGTCGGTGTTGCTGCTTGTGTATGTAACGGGGAGGTTGAGCACCTCGCCGGCTGCGTTCTTGATAGTCGGCTTGAAGCCGTCGAAGAGCGGAGCCTCGTTGGTATAGCAGGTGTAGACGTCCTGCGGGAAAGTCATCGTTACGGGCTGCGGATCCTTCTTCTTTATTACGTTAATCTTGTAAGAAGCCTGGCAAGCCTCATACTTCTCGTTGCCGTAGAAGTAGGCTGTGATGGTAGCTGTGCCAGCCAATTTGTCGTCGAGCCATACCACGCCGTTCTCGTCAACATAAGCGAGGGCCTCGTTGTCTGAGGTGTAGACGATTTTGAGCCCCTCGATAGCCTCGCCGTTCTCGCCCATCACGGTAGCCTTCGGCGAACTGAAGTTGCGGACGGCGTTGATGTCGCAGAGGTTGTACTCCTCCTTCGGGAACGACATTGTTGTAGTCTCCTTCTTTGCGAGCGGAGTAAGCTCTATGCTCTGTACGTAAGCCACCTGACTTGCACCTGAGAGCTTGAACACGCCGTCAGCGAACGGTACGTCCATATACATTGTGCCGTTGGCGTCGTCAAATACGGCTACATCTTCTGCATGGTTTGTACATTCGAGTTCGGGTGCATTCTGATCCTTGTACTTCACTGTTACGCGGTAGCCGTTCGGGAACTTGCCGAACGCAGGTGAAATGGCGTAGCCCTGCTGTGTAGCGTCCGAAGTAGAGTTCTTCTTCAGCTGCAATCCGCCGCCGTAGTTGTTGAGCATGGCGTTGTGTACGGTGAAGGTGTAGTTGTCGCCGTTGAGGTCAACGAAGTCGAACTCGCCCTCCTTGTATTTGTTCTCATTGCCGAAGCAGTCGAAAGCGCCCTCGTTGCAGTCGAAGATTACCTTTGTAGGGTCGGCAGCCTGGCGGTATGCGATGGTGTAAGAAGCCGACGAACCGAGATAGCCTTCCTCTGGTGTGAATGTGGCTGTGATGGTAGCCTTGCCGAAAGCGAGGAACGAAACGGCGCCGGTTGTGGCGTCTACGCTGATTGCCTCCTTGTTGTCGCTTGCGTAGCTGATAGAGCCTTTAGCGTCAGCCGGTGTGACGGTAGCGGTCTTGTCGGCAAAGCTCTCGCCCTGGCGCACGACGAATGTCTTGCCGTCAACGTCTGCGCCGAAGGTGAGCGATGTGCTTGTTGCGGAAGAACCGCCAAGTGTCGTTATGTCAACGCTGTCAAAGCAGAATTGACCAGCTTTAGTTGTTGCTGCTGTACCATATTTGCACTTGTCACCGACAGTGAAAGTAACAGAAGTTGCTCCTTCTTTGTTCTCCCATGTTACGGTTTTGTCTGTTTTTGATACAGTTACCGAACCGTTGTCTGGTGTAAATTCTGCCCATTGAGCCAATCCTTTTTTAGAAATGTGAAAAACGATTGTGCACATCTTCTCACTACTTGTAGATACGGTGAGTGAGTTCTTTGCATAAAGACGGATATCTTTAGTGGTTCCGTTTTGTGTAGGTGCAGTGCTTCCGCTATTCTTTTCTGCAGAGAATGTGTAAGGAGACTGTACGAACGGACTTGACCATGTTAGTTTGGTAAAGTCGATGGTCGTTTGTGCCATAACCGCCGCGCTTACGAGCACGAGCAGGTTTAGCATGAAAAAGCGTAGATGTTTAATCATAATGCTTTGGTTTTTTAGTTGTTTATAATTAGTTGTTTTAGATTTCTTTTGTCATTGATGAATCGTAACGCAAAGTTACTCATTAGTTGGCACATAAACAAGCGTGCAACGTAATAAAGCTGATAATGTAACGCTTTATTATCACTTCAAGTTTTTGATTACCGCGTAGCGAAAACATCATTACCGCACCACGGTAACGTCGTTACCACGCCACGGTAATGTCGTTACCACGCCACGGTAACGATGCAGAACGAAAAAAAATGGTCGGTTAGCGTTGAGCCAACCGACCATTATGTCTGATTTATCGAAAATCAAATCCTTACTCACCAAGGCTGATAGCCTCCTGCGGGCAAACGCTTGCGCATGTGCCACACTCTGTGCAGAGGTCAGGGTTGATTGAATACTTTTCGCCTTCTGAGATAGCCTCTACCGGGCACTCGCCAATACATGTACCGCATGCGATGCAGTCGTCACCAATTACGTAAGCCATAATCTTTAATGTTTAAATTGTTATTGTTAAATGTTTATTGTTTCTGTCGATACCTACTTTTGTAGTAGTTGCAAAGGTAGTGTTTTTCTTTGACATACCTACAAATAGGTATTACATTTAACATTTATTTTCTCTCCAGCGTGAGTTTTATTTTGCCTACGAACACGGCGTGCTTGCCGTTCTGGTCGTCGGGTATGAGTTTGCCGTCGGCGTTTGGCGCATACTTCAGTTCGGTGAAGTAGGTGTGCGAGTGTCCGCCGAGCACGATGTCTATGTCGTGGTTCTTGGCGAGCATCTCCTCGTCGTCAACGTCGTTCTCCATGCTCCATCCGAGGTGGGAGAGGCATATCACGACGTCGCACTTCTTGTTGTGGCGCAGCTCGTGAGCCACCTTGTCGGCTATGGCTACGGGGTCGAGATACTTCACGCCTACGCACTTTGTGGCGTCAACGAGTCCGTCGAGCTTCGGCGACACGCCGAACACGCCGATGCGCACGCCGTTGCGCTTCAGTATGATGTACGGTTTGGTGACTCCTTCTACGGCTGTGCCCGTGAAGTCGTAGTTGGCGCAGACGATGGGGAAGGTTGCTGCGCGAAAGATTTTAGCCATGTTCTCCAAGCCGAAGTCGAACTCGTGGTTGCCTATCGTCACGGCGTCGTACTTCATTGCCGACATCAGTTCGGTCTCCACCTCACCCTTGAACAGAGTGTAGTAGGGCGAGCCCTGCGAGAAGTCGCCCGAGTCGAAGACGAGCACGTCGGGGTTAGCCTGACGCTCCTGGCGTATCATCTCCATGCGGCGTATGAATCCGCCTCTGCCAGCCACGAGCGTGTCGGCGAGGTTGGGGTTGAGCGGCATGATGCAGCTGTGCGTGTCGTTGGTGTGCAGAATCTCTATGGTTTTCTGTGCTGCCGCGCTGAGCGATGTGGCAAGCGCAATGGCTATAATATATATGTATCGTTTCATAGGTTCTTTTATATGTTTCCTAATTTTTACTCTTTTACTCTTTTACTCTTTTACTTTTCAACGATTTTCATGCGTCCCTCCACGGCGCAGCTCACAGCCTCGCCCTTAGCATCGGCAGCCTTGAAATACTGCTCAATGATGTGTCGTACGTTGTTCTCCTCGCCCGTAGGCGACACCACGTCGGTCTTCTTGCGGAACGCCTCCATGTGGTCGTTGCCCTGCGCAAGATAGTCGAGCGTAGCCACGCGATACTTAGCGTTGGGGTCTACCGGCTTTCCGTTGATAGTGGCAGAGACGAGCTTGCCGTCAGCCGTTGCCGTCAGGCGCAGCGAGTGGCTCAGTCCCTCGCCGTGGCGCATAGCTATCTGCCCGAACAGCTCAAGTACGTCGGCACCGCTGAGCGTGAGGAAGCAAATCTTGTTGTCGAACGGCGCCACGTCAAGAATGTTGCCGCGCGTCACGGTGCCCTTGCTCAGCGCAGCGCGTATGCCACCCATGTTGTACACGGCGAAGTCGGGCTGCTCGTTGAACTTCGCGCCGCCCCACACGAGTATGTCGGCGAGAAGGTTTGAGAGCGGACTCTCGGGGCGCTTCACCCAGAGATTTTCTGCAGCATGGCCCTGCACGGGGTTCATCTCTGCGTCCACCAGCTTCTTGCGTTCGAGCAAGGCGTTGTTGGTTCTTACCACTTCAGGGTCGGTGCTGTTGTCGTAACGCGAGTCGATGAGTATGCGGCTGCGTTCCACCGACGCTACACGATACTGAGCTGTAGAGCACGAAGCAAAGGCAAGCGCCAGAGCGGCTGCTGCCGAGATGCTTATTGTGTGTAATCTGTTCATTATATGCAAGTTTTGATTTTGATGGTGTTATGTTAAACTTTATATAAACGTAGTGCAAAGATACTCATTATTTCTGATAAAATTTTGCTGAACGGATAAAAAGTCGTAACTTTGCACTCGCTTTTCGGCGTAACCGATGACGGGAAGATGAGTAGCCCGATTATGTTGCGCGAGAACGATAAACAAATTTAATTATCAAAAGAAAATGGATTTAATTAAAGTTGCTGAAGAAGCATTTGCAACCGGCAAGAAGTTCC